>ERZ1036435.158-NODE-158-length-57656-cov-11.916286_pt1 | contig 57656 bp, 24 predicted proteins | sample MGYA00514223_ERZ1036435 | MGnify/ENA primary metagenome ERZ1036435 (study PRJEB33795, sample SAMN09464927) | human gut metagenome | host: Homo sapiens | place: USA: Stanford, California | collected 2016-08 | study: EMG produced TPA metagenomics assembly of the... | reverse complement strand
CCCTCCATTCCATAGAATAATCAACAGATTGTAGGCAGTAAGTTAATCATCCTTGCTTCTCTCCCCCCACCCTAACCCTCGACAGGATTCACTACCAGCCTTTTAGCCTACGATTGTTTTCCTTTTTTGACAAGCTTGTTAATTTCCTAATCAGAAGAGACAAGACAAACAACCAAAATCAGAGCCCAAAACTAATCCCAGTACAAAAATTGGGACTTCGTTTGTACTAAGTTGCAGGGAGCTACAGACACCACCCCTTTCACACGTACTAGCCCCTCTCCTTTGGACTAATGATTCAATTTCTTACCCTTTTTGATGCCCCATTCATCTTTTACCTGTGAAGTCTAGTCAGTTTTGGCATCAGTCTTGTTTGTTTTTAGCATTTGACTAGTTGAACTGTCTCTCTGCTGCGATACCCCTAGCCCCTTGCTAGTATTCAACACTTGTATGTATCTGTTCTTTTCGACTATTTAAACAGACCACATAGCTATCCTTGTAACAGTTCGACTTTTGTTCTGTGCTGTTCACTTTGACAAAACACTTGTAAGCACTACAGTTGGTAAACTTTCTATTCGAATATAACTAGTTGTATTATACCATCATCAAAAACAATCACAATCGAATAATTTCGATATTACAATTACGAACTAGATAATTCTTCCCACCCAGAAACTAGAATAATACAATGAGTTTGACTAAGATTCCTGAAAATGTCCAGGGAGCAGTTTCCATTGACCCATGGTTAGAACCATTTGCTGATGTTCTTTCTGAGCGAAGGTACCTTGCTGATAAATGGCTATATGACATCAAGCACGCCACACCTGATGGCTCTGAGCAAAGTTTGGTTGATTTCGCAAGAAACGCATATAAGACCTATGGTCTGCACGCCAACCAGCAAACTAAAGAAATTGTTTACAGAGAATGGGCTCCAAATGCTCAACGTGCTTTCCTAGTCGGTGAGTTCAACAACTGGAACGAAGAGTCTCATGAAATGAAGCATAAGGATGAATTTGGTGTATTTAGCATCACTCTAGCACCTTTGGAGAACGGCGATTTTGCCATCCCTCATGATTCCAAGCTCAAAGTTATGTTTGTCTTGCCAGATGGCTCAAAAGTTTACAGAATTCCAGCATGGATTACAAGAGCCACTCAACCAAGCAAAGAAACCGCTCAGAAATACGGTCCAACATATGAGGGTAGATTCTGGAACCCACCTAACTCTTACCAGTTTAAACACCAAAGACCTAAGTTCAATTTGGCTAACGACTCAATTAAAATTTATGAAGCTCACATTGGTATCTCTTCTCCAGAGCCAAAAGTTGCCTCCTACAAAGAATTCACTCAAAACGTTCTACCTAGAATTAAGCATCTAGGTTACGATGCTATCCAATTGATGGCTATTATGGAGCACGCTTACTATGCTTCGTTTGGTTACCAAGTTACCAACTTCTTTGCTATCAGTTCTCGTTATGGTACCCCAGAAGATTTGAAAGAGTTAATCGATACTGCCCATAGCATGGGTATCTTGGTTCTACTAGATGTCATTCACAGTCACGCATCTAAGAATAGTGAAGATGGTTTGAACATGTTCGATGGTTCTGACCACCAATACTTCCATTCCTTGACTTCTGGTAGAGGTGAGCATCCATTATGGGATTCCCGTTTATTCAATTATGGTAGCTTTGAAGTGCAAAGATTCTTGCTTGCCAACTTGGCTTACTACATTGACGTTTACCAATTCGATGGTTTCAGATTTGATGGTGTCACCTCTATGCTTTACTTACACCATGGTGTCGGTGCTGGTGGTGCTTTCAGCGGTGACTACAACGAGTATTTGTCCCGTGACAGATCTGGTGTTGACCATGAAGCCCTGGCTTACTTGATGTTGGCAAATGACCTAGTCCATGACTTGCTACCGGAATCCGCTGTTACTATTGCTGAAGATGTTTCTGGTTATCCAACTCTGTGTCTACCAAGAACTGCAGGCGGTGGTGGTTTTGACTACAGATTGGCTATGGCTCTCCCAGATATGTGGATCAAGCTTCTAAAGACCAAACAAGATGATGACTGGGATATGGGTCACATTGTTCACACATTGACTAACAGACGTCATGGTGAAAAGGTTGTTGCCTACTGTGAATCCCACGATCAAGCTCTAGTCGGTGACAAGACTCTTGCCTTCTGGCTAATGGATGCTGCCATGTACACCGACATGACCGTTTTGAAGGAGCCAACATTGGTTATTGACCGTGGTATTGCTCTACACAAAATGATTAGATTAATCACCCACTCTCTAGGTGGTGAGGCTTATCTAAACTTCGAGGGTAACGAGTTCGGCCATCCTGAATGGTTAGACTTCCCAAGAGTTGGTAACAATGACAGTTACCATTATGCAAGAAGACAATTCAACTTGGTTGATGATGATTTATTGCGTTACAGGCATTTGAACGAGTTTGATGCTGCAATGCAAAACTGTGAATCCAAACACCAATGGTTGAATACTCCTCAAGCATATGTCTCTTTGAAGCACGAGGTTGACAAAGTTATCGCCTTCGAAAGAAATGGCCATTTGTTTGTTTTCAACTTCCATCCAACTCAAAGTTTCACTGACTACAGAATTGGTGTCGATGTTGCTGGTACTTACAAAATTGTACTAAATACTGATAGAGCAGAATTTGGTGGCCACAATAGAATTGATGAGGCTCAAGAATTTTTCACCACTGACTTGGAATGGAACAACAGAAGGAACTTCATCCAAGTATACATTCCAAGCAGGACTGCTATCGTTTTGACCCGTCAAATGTAGAGTGTTTACTCACTAACAGTACATGCTCTTTTTACATCTTTAATTATGCCCATCATTTATGTGTCATGATAGAAACGAACAAAGCTAGACTTTTCATGTTTGTGTCACAATACAGAAGATAGAAATTATATAATTTGATAAAACTATAAATTATCTAAAAAATAAACTAAAATAATCATGTTTTTTAAGAATAATAATCTCAGTACTGAGCTTTGAATATATTAATACTTTGTTCTATAAATTATCTTCCGATGAACTAGTGCCTGCACTAAGTACCTTGTTTGTATTATATTATATTATATTATATTAACTTTCCAACTTTTCGGCCTTCAGTACTTTTCGATATTATTAAATTCATTCAACATAGTCAGTTACTTCTACTTCTTCTAAAATTAAATTAGAACGTTGTTTTGGAGCCGTTTTATCAGATAAATACTTGGTAACTTCAACCTCCTCAATAATCAAGTTTTCATGATCTACTGAAGTTGAAGAGTTTGATTTACGAGTAGGTGTTATTTCTTCCTTAGAAGTGTTGTCATTTGCTTTGTCTTGCTTATCAATTGGTGATGCTGTCATTATCAAAATACATATGACCTGTTAATGAAGTTATGATGACACAATTAGGCCTCTAAAACCAACAAAAATAGAGACAATTGCATAGTTCATAAGATAAACGAGACGTCAATGTATTTGCCATCTCTCTAAATTTTGATATTTCTAGTTATTTCGCATAGTATTTTTTACGTGATACTTTCCGTAAGAAATTGATCATGCTTGCCTGTCTACACCAGCAAACAAAATAGCTGTAAAACAACTAATGAAGTATGTATTTATAAAGTTTGTTTTAAAATTATAAAGATATTAATATATGTGTTTACATTTGGTATCGAGGTTTTGTATCATCTTAGATTTTCTTTTGAGCTAAAATTATAACAAAATATATGTAGCAATTTGAAGCCATTTATAATCTGATTAATTTTGAGCTCCAATACCGGTATCTTGTACAAATCGAAAGGTCAATATTCAGAAGAAACGAGAGGTTATTATCTAAAGAACGACTTAGAAAAAAGGTCGAATCCATCCCAGCAGTACTATATTGTAGTGGTATGCTTAATGCGTAAAGCTAACATCAATAAATGTTCTTGATCACTTTATTAACAAAGTCAGAACCGTTTCATAAAGCTAGCCGAATTAGAGAAGAAAATAAAATACTCATTCACAAGGAATGGAAATACAATGACTTTTCAAGAATATGGAAAAATCAAATCAGAACTGTTTTAAATTCAATCAAGGAATTGAAGAATCTGTTGTGTTATATTATATAATTCCATGCTTGCATCTTCATATTGATCTGAGGAAGTTGAATTAGCCAAGTTTCTATCATTGTTGCTCTGATGGTCCTCATTATCTCCTCTTTCTTCGCTATTTCCATTTTTATTAACATCAACACCAGATTTCTGCAAACGATCATATGTTACATCAGCCATTTTCCTTACGCTGTTTATTATTTCTTTATCGTTTTTGATTAAGTAAATAACTTTGTCGTTATGGCTTTCTGATAGTTGCAAAATAGTCCATAGAGCTATATGCTCAAAGGTTGCATAATTGCTTTGCAAAAATCTTTTTAAGAAACCTCTAATACCTTCCTTAGGTTGGTCCCATGACGATATTATCTTGGAATAGTTGTCAATTCTGGAGCACAAGTTTGCTAAAGCCGCTGCCGCATTACCAGAAACTTCTTGATTGGTTGAGAATGTCATAGGTATCAATGCCTGTAAAATATCGGCATCCAATAAATCTTGTTTAGAAACATCAGCAAGTGCTAAAATTGCAAAACAAGCTGAGATTTCACTTTGAACACTAACTGGTGAGTCCAGAGCGAGCTCTTTGCACTTCTTTACCGCTCCACTTTCGAAAAACTCTTTGCGGTTCTTTTCTGAAGAAGCAGCAAGATTTCTTAAAGTAGATACTGCATGACATTGAATTTCTTCAGAATCTCTATAATCTAGTAACTTCACCAAAGGTGGAAGGAAACCTGCATCAACTATTAAGCCTTCATTCAATGGATGAATGGATATGTTTCTTATGCATGCAACGCTCGCCAAGATTAGAGGCACTGACTCGCTTTGAATTAAATTAACCAAATGTGGTAGACCACCAGCTCTAACTATCTCTAATTGATAACTTGTATCGGATGCTAAGTTTCTCAACGCTAATGTAGCTTGACATTTAACTCTTGATGAAGGTGAATCCATCAACGATACCAACTTTGATACCAGTCTGGGCTCAGTTTGGGCAAGTTTCTTTCTGTTAGCTTCATCAACTGCAATGTTAGATAGAGCAGTTGTACAATAATATTGAACATCAGGGTCATTAGAAGACAGTAATGACACTAGAACTGGTACAGCGCCAGCATTGACCAATTCTCTTCTATTTTCCTCTGAGTGTGTCATATTCAACAAAGCACCAGTGGCATTTCTTTGTACACGGATATGCTTTGACTTAGCTAACTTTGTTAAAGGTACGAGGGCACCTGATGTGGCAATCTTATGTTTATTATCATCCCTTGTAGCCAAGTTAGTTATACAACCGACAGCGTTACATTGAACTTCGACATTTGTACCCATCATCTGGTTAATAAGTGGTTCCAAACCGCCCATATCTACTATTAGTAGTTTATTTTCATTATTGACTGCCAAGTTACCCAAAGCAGCGCATGCAGCCACCTGAATCTGAGGGTCCTGACTTTGCAAAAGAATTAGTATGGGCTCTAAAACATCTCTAGACACTTGTCTAACATATTTTTCAGTTACTTCTGCAAACGCCAAAGCAGCACTTCTTTGTAAATTTAAGTTGTCAGAGTAAACCAATGTAGTCAATGCCTTCAAAGGTCCACCACTGTAGAAGTCTAGTCTGTCCTTATCTTCCAAATATCCTAACAACAAGGTCACAGCCTCGCGTTCATTGTCTGTTATAGGCAGCACACTGACATCATCAGAAGAGTCCCTAAAACAACTACAACACCCACCCATTTATAATTACTATTTTCAAAGTCCCAAAAATAGGCAGTTATATCCGCTTTATCTTCTTATAACAGCTCTTGTATTCTCAAGGCAATATCACAACAGCCAATTTGTTCACCTTCCTTTTTTTTTGTTCCTGTTCCAATTTCTAAAAGGCACAAAACTAAATATGGAAAAGATTGACAACAATATTCGATAGCTCCAAATACTTAACACAGTCAATGATATTGAATGAGAAAGACGGCTCTTGGCTTCTTTTAGGGAGACACTACCTGACTCCTTCTACTTGAAAAAAATCCTCCACCAATTTTCTCACGGAAAAAGGCCTACTATAAAAATTTCTACCGCTGTCTAACAATCCACAACTATTTCCAGTGCCTAGACAACCGCTATGCTTTAAATACTGCCCTCTTCAATGTAGATACAACTGGCCAAAACTCGGCCTTTCCCTGTTTTAAATACCAAAAGTTTGCCTTCTGGGTGTACGTTTGCACAATTCCGGGAAAAAATTAAAGAAAAAAGCTGGAAGAAGGACGTCTAATATGTCATTTCCCCTTATTCGTGTGGTGTTACCAGAATAGGTGAAAGGTATAAATGCAAGTGCTTGGGAAGCCCAAGCTAACTCTTACGATCAGAAAAGGGTCTTTTCTCGTTTTATATAGTTTAGATGAGGGACTATTTAGAGAAGAAAACATATTGTTAAAATCTTTGGCATCTATTGTTTACCAGGGAAGTGAAGGTTAGGGTTGATAATACAATGGCTGTTCACAAACAAAAATAATAGCTGAGAGTTCGTGATATCAAAGTTCCAAAGCGATGGAACCTTCAATTGCGAAAACATCAAAGGAAAGGAATTTACGCAGGGAGTTTTGAAGTGTGTAGACACCTCTTGGGAAACCCATGTCGACGGCCACGACATCATCGAGAGAACTCAACGTGTATTTGATGTTTGGTAAAGAGGACAATGGCCAGCCCGTGCAAATAACCCCGGTGGCTTGCACGGCGACGGGGAAGTTTTGAACACCAGAACCGCTATCAAAACTGCTTGGTACGTTCAAAGACCAAATCTTCGTGGATCCACGTTGATTGTTACACCAGTTTATAATATCCGTAATTCTTTGTTCGATAGTCTCTGCCTTTGAGACGCTGTTTCTAGTGTTATTACGTCTGTTTTGATCACTGGCATTAACATCTTCGTCAGCTTGTTCAGCTTCAGCAATGTTTTCAAATATATCTGAGATATTGTAGTCAAAACCTTGCATAGCATCAATAACAATTTCAACTGGACTATTCAAACTCATCACCGCACTTTCTAGTGAACTGACTTTGTTGACTACTTTACCACCACATTTCTTAAACAGCTCTAATTGCTCCTTCACTAGACTATCTTGTATCTCATTGACTGAAGTGGTAAACATAGTGATTACTCTAATATGCCCCGTACGGCATAGCTGTCTTCCTAATGCAAGTGCTCTTGCACCACTTCTTACAGAATCAGATGTTAGTATCACAACAAGAGGCTCTGCATTGGAATTCTCCAGACGTAATCTGGCTTTGCCCCCAAGTTTCTGTTTTATAACTTGCGCCAAGTTAATAGCGAAATTCTCAATTAATATAGGTGCGGTAATACCAAAATGGTCTTGCGCTATTCTTTCAATTTCTAAGAGTTGTACTGGAGTAGCTGTGGCAATTTGCTTGGATGAATCCTTGATTTTCAATAAAGTAGGCTTTTTGCTGCTTATACTAGAATTGCGTCTAGTAGATCCTTTTGATTGCTGAATTATCATCTGCTCCAACTTAGCTAACATCTGCTCATTACCTTGGCTTCCGTCCTTAGACTTACCAGAGTTTGACCCCTTAGCTGCTTTATGAAGTAAATGTGTGATATTGACTGCTTGTGTAATTGGTAATTCATCAGCATCATGAAATTCCAAACCTTCATCATCATCATCGTCGTCATCCTCAACATTGTGCTTGATTTGGTTATTGTTCTTTCTGTCCCTTGTATCTGATAACTGACGATCTTCATGGTCATCAACATCATCATCATCTGTACCACTCTCAAAATCAAGATATCCGTCTGATTTTTGTTGTTGTGGTCTTTCTGAGTCAATTTTATGCCAAGAGTCCTCCTTAGCGTTAGGAATAACCATTTCGTCAATATCGAAATTCTTTGGCTTCTCGTAGTCCTTCTTCTTATTATGAGCTACAAGCCTCAATTCCGGTGCCACATCATCCTGCTGTTTCAATTGTGCAAATACATCTTTCTTGTTGAACATATTCAGGTTTCCTTGGAAATCAAAATCGTCTTGCAACTTAATCTGATTAACATCATCATTGGCCCAGTCGCTATCGTACCTGCTATTATTATTATTATTATTGTTGTGCCTAGATCCACCATGCGATGTGTTACCATTTGTCTGGCTACCAGAATTCATACTGTAATCATTTCTACTCTTGTTCCTACTAGATTTGTTTGCAGCATTACCATTACTACCATTGCCTTTGCCATTCTTCTGTCTCACACTCACAACTTTCAAATCCTTCAGTTGTGACGATCTAACTTTAAACAATTGAGAGCTTCCACCGTCTTCGAACTTCACATCGGATAGCACTAAACCTTTAGAAGTCGCCTTCGTAATCTTACCTTCTAGTATCTTGCCATCCTTAAGCTCAAGCTTGACACCGTAGCCGATAAATTGTGACATGGCTGCTTAATACTGTTTCGTTAACTTTATAGCAGAACAATTATCAATTCAAAATCGGAAAGCACACAAATGATTTTCTTGATTGAAGAGTAAGTTCTCAAGTACATTCTTCACTTACTATGTTAGTGTCCCATTTGGCTAATTGCCATTCATGTTTTTGGCAATTGCCAGATTGTTTCGATATCACCAACAGTTTCCGAACGACCGTTGTAAGGTATATAATTTCCGATGGTAATAGAGACAGTATTATCTGCAAGATGATCAAGTTGGTAGTTTGTGATATGCCTTTGAGAGTTTCTTCTCATACATACATACCTACATATATATATATATATCTTTCACACTTGGAATATATGTATACAAGTAACTAGCTGTGTATCTATTATTCTTATACAGATTTAGTTTGTTTTTTCTATCTTAAACGATAGTGACATATAATAATAGATCCTAGAGATAGTTAGAACTACAATTCGTTTTGTGAATGTTAATTAGTACAATGGTCTGAAACATACAACAGAATTTACAACAAAGTAATGCCTGCTGAGTGGAAAGTAATTAGTATTCGAACACGTTTCTTTAAAACCGAATTTGGTAGATAATAGAAAAAGTTAAGACAAAATAGAAATAAAAGAGAAACTTAAATTTTAAAAATAAGTAGAGATTAGAGTCAGATAGGATTCATTGTCAAAATTATTGTAAGATGCTTGACGTAAACCTACAACATGATCCAGGAAATAATATTAAACAGAAGTTGTCATTCACACACAAAAAAAAAGTATTAACATTGTTCGTTGTTTCCGGAACAGTCTTTTCATCTTCCCCATCAGAATTCCATCTGAGAAAGGTCATTAGTTATCAAAACTTGAGTCCAACCGAACTGCCATTCGATATGGAGAAAGTTAGTTTGAGATCTTTCTGTTTTAAAGAATGTAAAGAGTTAAAATGGTACAAACAACAGAAAAACACAAAGGCAGGTACCCTAGGGCATCGTTGAACTCTCTCAAGTCTCTACATGGGTCCACATGCAAGTGGCCTAGTGGACTGAACGAAAAGGAGCTCAAGAATCCTTGAATTGGATTTTGGTTATCATTAAACCTGGTTATGATCAAAAACTCAACAATACCCTTGAACAAATGATAAACCATTGGGTCCATATCAACCAATAGCTCATATCTAATGAAGTTGATATAATAAGACACAAAACAAGGAACAATTCTCAATAGGAAAAACCAGGTCAGAATTGGCAAACCTATCTTGTTCAAGAAATGAACGACCTCACGCTTATAGTATTCAGGTCTGAAATAGTAATCCATGTAACCAATACTGTGTTGAGCAGAGAGCACAGTTTCACCGGTTCTGTAATTTGCAAACAGATGGACAGAAAACAAGATCAATTCTATTATGGTAAATATACTCTCCACAGCACTGATGGAAGATAAGTAATCTTTAACATTTTCATTGATAATGTAAGCTCTGTCAATGATATCATCTAGAATTTGATCAAAATTAAACTTGAAATCTTGAAGCTTTGTTGGTTCTTCACTGAAGTCCAAGTTGTTATAGTCTTTCTTTTCAACCACAGTCTCAGTCTCTTCTGCAGATGAGTCACTAGAGGTTTCAGAAGTTTCCTCCTTCATGTCTATATCCTCGCCATATTCCATGTCTTCACTAGTACTGCTGATCTTGTCCAGCTCATCTTCTATATCACTTTCAATCTTAAGTTGCTGCTTATCCTCATAGTAAGTTTGAAGCTCTGGGAAATCATGCATATAATCCAATGGTGCACTCAAGTTCTCCAAATAGTGCTCAATCAAAACGATCATATCTGATTTCTTAGTTGAGTTACTCACATCGGTTATCTTCAACTTGTTCATCAAGTCAAACAACTCGGCTTTCCTCCATCTAGCAAATGTACTCATTTCCAAAGTCTATTATGTTATGAGAGTATTTCCTATTCCTATGAATATTTATTTACTATCAGTTGACTCAAAAAAATTCTCTCCAACTAGAATGACTTGATTATGTTATAATACCGCTATTAAAGACAATCTCAAACGTCAATCAATCCAATATGAAGCAATAAAAGGTATAATAATTAATTTTTTTTCCAATTAATTTTACTTAATTATCATTATTAATATTTTTTTTTTATTTTATTTATTATTATTATTATTTTACCGGATTACTTTGATATCTCTCTGCTCTCTTATTTTTTGCTTTCTTTCTGATATCTTTGTCAAAAATCCTCCTATTTGTCTTTACAACTATCCTTCACCTATATTGTTGTAGTTCCCAACTGTAGTTACTATCTTGTTCTAGCTGTTTTAGCAACATATATGCTCTTGTCTTTGGGCTATTTAAGGAGATCACAACAGCAAAGCTCATCGCTTGTTGATTTCACGAAAAACACATCGCTCTGGCCTCCAGTGGTTGTAGCAGGCCCCGACCATGAATTACATGCATTTGCACGCTACTTTCTAAGCACTCTATTTTCTTCCAAGCATAATACCCGTTTTGGGACACATACTGTTGGTCTTTTCTGACAATATGAGAGGTGGCCCCACTTTCCTATTTGAGCCATCGACATCATACAAAAACAAAATGAATTATGAAACTTCCAATTTATTATATTAATAAACACAAATATCAACTTATTAGCTGGGGGGGCCCGTATCCTTCTATTACGACTGTTTCTGTGTGGGTGTGCAAAGCGAGTTGATAAAATGGAGTACGCCCTTTCCTCCTGCGATATACCCAACTTGCTTTGATTTCTCTACGGGAATTTCTTACTACTTCTTTGACAACAATAATATATGCCTAAGAAATATCCGTATTAATTGCTTTTGGCTTATTAAATTTTGTTCTAACAACTAACATTCTCCATATCCCAAACGGGAACTACTTACATGTTTACATATTCCCTCTTTTGGTCAGTAATATGAGGGGAGGGGGGCAGAAGGAAAATGAAAAGTCTTGACATTGTTGACGATTATCAGCTGACAATAACGTCTTTAAGTACATATATATACTTGGCCATCATTGGGAATTGGCAGAGAAATGTAGACTGTATCCTGAGCTGTTTTTGCATACACATACCACCAAACGCGTCAGAATACCACTCTAACAGTTGCCGATGCACACTCTTCAAATTGTACCTCTTGGGATTGTACGATTTTATGACAGGATAAGGTACCCGATAGTCTCTCCAACTACCCTCATGTGGGAGGTGCCTTATCATTCCTCTTGGACTATCAAAGTGACGTATGAAACTTCCGATAAGGAAGCAAAAAAACGGTTATCGAAGAGACTCAATGTATAAATTGTGCTTCGGAGTTTTGATAAACCATGCAATTAATATGAATAAAACACTTCTTATCAATTCTTTTCTATGACGACAGGGTGTGAAAGATGGTTAAATATCCCTCATAATGCCAGATCCTACACAGGACATGGGCGACAGTAGTTTAAATTATTAAACGTGCATTCAATCCACACAACACCTGATGAACGACTTCTATAGCATATATAAACATTAGCTGCTGCAGTTTTGACAATAGAAGTCATCGTTTTCTTGTTTTGCAATCACTCCCGAATTGTATCAACAATTGTGGACTTTTATACAATTGAAACTCTATTCTCATAACAAAAACAAAGTTTAAGATGCTACCTGGTGGACCCATCGTTGTGCTGATCCTTGTTGGTTTAGCGGGCTGCATTATCGTCGCTACCATTATCTATAGAAAATGGCAGGAAAGACAGAGAGCTCTAGCCAGATTCTGATAGGGTATGTACTCTCTCAAGTCAAACTAACCGGATAGTTTGTTTTCCAGACAGCCTCATTATTATTCATATACCAGATCAATACATTTCTTTATGAATATTTAGATTAACCATATAGCCATCCTTTTGCTAATGAGCAACCAATTTTAATATTCCCAAAAATTTATTTTATTTAGTTGTTAATAACATTCATATTACTCGAGAGCGCGCTTCATAAACCTTATAGTGTCTTCAAGATTTATTTGTATTTCCTTCGCTATATTATACTTCTCACTACCAATGGGCTCACTCATGATACAATCCGCAATGCTACGTTGTAACATTAGTTGCAGCTCAGCAATGCTATTTGGTGTCTCATTCTTGATCCGCTCAAGGTATATCCTGTTCCGTATCACACTAGAGTCCTCTTTCATTCCGTGGTAGAGTTTGTCCAGCACAGTCTTCTTATTTTGTAGCCTATTAAGCACTGTGTCTCTGTACAAATTCAATAGCTTATCCTTCTTTCTATTCGTACTTATTGTATTATCGAGGTCGTCTATTTCTTTCAGTAGCTTCTTTCGGGAGTTACTGTACATAGACTCCATCTTATCACCGATTGCCTCTTCTCCCAGTTCACCATCAGTAACATACTGTATCACTATCTTCTGGACATCAGCTTTGTCCATAATAACGCCATCCAACAGACATTCTACCATTATATTCTCCTGCATAACATCCATCACGTCATCGACACTGATATCCTCCATGTTGGCCTGAAACCTCAGGGAGTCACATATCTGATATATGAGCAACGTTTGAATCTCCTCATTCATACTATACACTGTACTTTCAAATTTGAAACTGTCTTCACTACTGGGCCTAGCTTGTAGCCTTTCCAGTATTACAGATGTCTTATTACTACTCTCTCATAAGCCAAAATTTATGATTTTTCAGATGAAAAAAATGCTTAGTGGATCAAAACCATCGCTATGAAATATTCAAAATAAAGCAGATAAGACAAGAGGCCAATAAGAATCAGAGCCCGCATACATTAGTATCAAATCCAACAACTGCGTAGCTTCATCATAGTTTTAGGTACAAATAATGGATAGCGTTGCACTTCCGGAGGCGCTGCCGATACATAAAGATCAAAGAGATAACTTCCATGATCTGCGAGAGTGCTATATATCTTCTGAGTTAAGTACGATTGAGAAACAATACGAAAAAACCATCAACCAGCTGACTACATACATCGATCTATTGGAAGAGGATCAGATACTACAGTGCGTGAACAAGCTTACTGAGAGTTACAAAGATACCTTAGCGCAAAAAGAACAGGCGGACCAATTGGATAACCAACTGGAGTCCTTAAAACAAGATTATCTGAGAATATCTGATCATTCACCAGCGACTGATATTGATAGCTTCAGAGAATATACTAATGGTACGGTCGGCATTGACAGTTTTCAGAAATATTTCACCGAGGGCATAGTAGACCAGAAACCTACCATACCTCGAAACAACGTGAGACGAAAGCCAAATACATATGAGAAGTTACTTAAAGCACTACCATACATAATCAGAGACCCAACTTGTGTGATACCCGATGAGGACCAAGAAGAAGACGATATTCAAATTGAAGGTGGTAAAATCGAATTGAATTGCCCCATTACTTGCAAACCGTTTGAGAACCCAATGATCTCCAAAGCTTGTAATCACGTATTTGACAAAGTGGGTATCCAGATGTACTTTGATACACCAGATAAGAAGAAATGTCCCCAAGGAGCGTGTGGACATGAGCTGACTGCGCGTGATTTTATCCCAGACAACATTATGATGCTCAGATGCAAGATTAACAATAGAAAGAAAAACGATCAGGCTAGAAACATGCTAGATGTGTTATGATGGGTTCATCTGAAAGCCACAATATCGATTTACAGCTGTATTTGCTGACAGTTGACAATAGAAACGTGATTTTTGCTCATCTCAGCGATTTTTTGTTATTTTTTCCAAAATTTGACAGTGCGATGAGCCCAGCCCTTAAACACATTCCTAAAGCTGTGCTTTTGGGGGCACGTACCACAACTCGTTGACTCACAGAATATTACAATTTGACTACTGTTGGACTCATTCGCAAGTATATAAGACATACTAACGAACAATTTACTGCTTAGTAGGTGATTTAACTGAAATTCTTAGCGATAAATCAATGCGTTGTATAAGTTTTATCATTGAACAGTAACGGCAGCGATGGGTAAAAAAGTAATTCACAGCAGGAACATTGCGTCTTTATTAAAGTACCAGTATGGTGTTGACGTTGTATTTGGAATAGTTGGTATCCCGGTGGTAGAATTTGCTCAAGAACTACAGAGTGTTGGTATTAGGTTTATTGGGTTTAGAAATGAGCAGGCTGCTTCATACGCTGCTTCTGCGTATGGCTATTTGACTGGAAAGCCTGGTGTGTTATTGGTTGTAGGTGGTCCTGGTGTGATACATGCCCTGGCTGGTGTCTACAACTCTATAAACAATAGATGGCCACTGTTAATAATTGCAGGAAGTGTTCCAAGAGATGAGAAATATCAAGGTGGCTTTCAAGAATTGGATCAAGTATCACTATTAAAACCGTATCTAAAATTTGCAGGCGAACTGACAGGTACTAAGAAAGATGCAAACATTGTATTCAACGCATGGAACAGTGCAACTCAAGGAACACCAGGTGTATCGTATATCGACTTTCCTGGGGACCTTATCACTGATGTTGTTGAAGCGATAGAATTTCATAAACATGAAACTAAACGTATTACAACAGGACCTGATCCTCGTTCCATTGCTGAAGTTACCTCATTAATCAAAGAACACCAGGACAAGAACATCCTTGTCGTATTAGGTAAAGGCTGCATCAACTCATCATTAGCTTTACGTCATTTTATCGAGGAATTCAACTTTCCATTCTTACCAACTCCAATGGCTAAGGGCATCCTTCCTGACAGCCATAGATTAAATGTTTCAGCTGCTAGATCACAAGCATTAAAATCGGCAGATTTGGTTTTAGTATTTGGTGCAAGGTTGAACTGGATTCTACACTATGCGTCACCTCCAAAATGGAATTCGAATGCTAAATTTGTTCAAGTCGATATTGAGCCGCTAACGCTAGGTGTTAATAACCCTAATGGAACATCATATTGCATTTGGGGTGATATACAACTCACGATTGAAAATTTAAGAGACACTTTGCACAAATTGGATTTTGTGAAACACAAAGGGCTTACCAAAGAGTTGAAAGAAAAAATTGAAAGTAATAAACATAACTTAAGAGTAAGACTAAATCCAGAAAATTATTATGGAGCCAAAATGCTGAACTACTACTCTGTTTATAGCATGTTGAAAAATTTGATTGATGATAGATCAAGCTTTATAGTATCCGAAGGTGCAAATACTATGGATATTGCTCGAATTTCTTTCGAAACAGATTTCCCAAAGAGAAGGTTAGATGCTGGAACTAATGCAACAATGGGTGTTGGACTCGGATATGCGATCGCAGCAAAAGTACATTCTCCAGAATTAAACATCGTCACGATACAAGGTGATTCCGCATTCGGATTTTCAGGTATGGAAATAGAAACTGCTGTTAGATATCGCCTTGGCATTATATTCATAATCATGAATAACAGTGGTATATATCACGGCTCTGACCCAAGCACAATCACCAACGAGACTCAACTACCCCCTACAATGCTTTCTGAGAAATGTAGATATGATTTAGTGGCTAGAGGTCTTGGTGCAAAGGGATACTTGGTGAAAAACTTACAAGAACTTGAATATTATTACAAGAAAGCATTGGTTCATACCCGGGAAAGAATACCATGTCTATTGAATGTGATCATCGAACCGGGCCAAAATAAAAAGATATCATTCGGGTGGCAGAAGTCGAAGCTATAAAAAGATTATATAACGAAACGTAGCCACATAGCTCTTATTAAACGTATCTGTATAGAGAACAAAATCATTTCATTCGCTGGTGTTATATTAAGTGACCTGATTAGGGAAAAAGTAATAAAATATGACCCTTTTGTGCAAAGGTATTACCTCGATATCGTACAAATAACACATATTGTATTTAATTTACAAAAGGAACCACATCAAACAGTAGCTGTGATCTCAGCTGTTGAATAAAATCAGCAAAGGTGACACACCCAAACGCTCTTGCCAATCCTTTGCAAATTTTTACTACATATATTTTGCGCAAATCCTAAGAGAACACATCTTCAACAAGACTACATACAATAGTCCCGTTTTGTGAACTGCCATTCCTCACAAACCGCAAAGGGAAGGAAGGGAGACTATTACAAATAATGCGGTGCTGCGGGTGAAATAAATATCTTTACCCTACTTTTCTTCAGCTAAGTACACCATTTCTTGTAGCCATGCCATATATTGAGTGTGTTTTTCTATATTATGTTATGCTTAGCAAGAAATTAGTGCACAGGTGATCGAGATAAGAAACCGAAATGCACTAGCAAAAATTGTTCTCTTAGAGTGATATGAGGGATTTGCAAGTCTCATTATTGACATGTGGAATTTCACAGGATCTTCCCACTTAAAGCTTCGCTAACTTCTCTGACATTCTATTTTTAAATTGATGCTAGTGCAAGGGTTCTCCCACCACATCCCAGCATTTATCACTACAGCAAAAACGATTCCCTAGATGTATTGCAAGTGTTGGCCACTACTTTACTACACACGCAAGAAAGATTTCACACTGTGAACACTTTCCCCTCCTAGTTTCTCATCTGTAACCTGTAACTCCTCCACTTCTGCCTCTGAGACTGAGTTCCTGTGCCCGCAGACATGTAAAGGCTGTCTGCTTCTTCGTCTCTTTCATTTCAAGAATTGATTGTCCCACGTAGAGTGACAAAAAGTGCCACTTAATCCGTAGATGCCACCACGTACAGCAACTTTCCCTACTCTTTCTAACTGTACATAGCAATGTTTACGTTTACGCCCGGTATCTTGCTGCTTTCTTTGATTAAGTTCGAACTCCTAAAATGCTCTTTTAAGTGCTTGGCTATCCACTGCAATCAGCAAGTCCCAACGAAAAGGATTTTCTTGTCAAAAAAGTTTTGACAAATTCTCTTATAAACTATAAAACTTTGAATAAAATAGATATTTTTAAAGGGCATAGTCCTCTTTCTCTTCTCTTATTGGAATTCGATCTTCACAAAAATATATAGCTCTTATTTTCAATTGTTATCTATTAACTACAAATAGTCCCAATTGCTTATATTTCGCAAACAACCCCAGCACCCTTTCTTTAATTTTTTTCAAGGACAAAACCAGCAGGAAACTTGGGTTTTGACAATACGAGAAATTTAAGAACACTGAGAACTGCTTCAATATCTCAATAAGAGCAACCAATTGGCAATTGAACGACCATTTAATACAAAAAACAGGGAAAGTGAGTTATTCTTTATTTATCTTTTCAGTTCTTTTCAAATTAGAATAAAAAAAAAATTACAATTAAGTTTGATAATTTGTTGAAAGGATAAAAAGTCGATAAAGAAAAAAGTTTTGAGTAAATTTGCATACAGAAGAACTCTACAACCATGTCATTGACCTTTGCTACTGAGAAAGAATTGGCTGTGGATAACACACCAGCTGAGAGTTCTTTGGATTCTCTTGACGGCACTACTTTTGACTCTGATGAGGAGTCAAAGCCTGTTGAAGAAGCTCCAAAGCCTGAGCCAAAACCTTTGCCTTCTTTGAAGGATTTACCATCTTTGGTAGATAGCAACTCCTTCAAACCAGCTACCAAAGTTGAATGGGGTCCTAACATGAAACCTGCAGCAATTTCTTCTTCCGTCAGTCCATCAATGTCCCGTTCTGCTAGTGCCACCAGCGCTGGTCGTATGAGATCAAACAATATTCAGGAAACCTTTACCCTAGACCTGCAATCTCAATTGTCTGTGACTAAATTGGAACTGTCCAGGATCTTACAAACTGTTAAGCAGGCTAACAATGTCTCTGTCGAGTCTACCTTGTCAAGAAACTCCCGTACTTTCTTGATCTCTGGTCCAGCACCAAAAGTTAAGGAGGCTAAGAGAGAATTGATAAAGATGCTAACCAGACCTATAACGGAAAACATCGAGGTTCCATCAAGATGCAAAGCCGTCATCATTGGTTCTGGTGGTAAGAACATTCGTGAGATCTCTGACAGATACGATGTCAAAATCCACATCAGCAAAGAACCAAAACCAGACTCCTACAATGAAGATCTAGACGACGACTTGAGCGATATCTCCATATTCGGTGACTTTGAATCTGTTAAGCAAGCCAAGGCCAAAATCTTGTCCATTGTAAACGAGGATCTGAAGAATATCACTGCTAGACTATCTGTAGAGGATTCCACTTTGGGATCATTCGTTAATGTCAAGGAAGTCTCTTCAGATGATGTCAAAGTGCAATACTATCAAGATACCGGGTCTTTCACAATTACGGGTAGTTTAGACGACATTAAAAACGCTAAAACCAAGATAAAGGATTACTTACAAAAGCTATCCAATGAACTTGCTGAAGAAAATGTTAAGATTCCATCAAAATTCCAATTCCTAATTGATGCGGACGAAGTTAAGGACAGATTTGGTGTTATTGTCAAGTTCCCAAAGAGCTCCTCTGATGAAACTGTCCAATTTGCTGGATTAAAAGACAAAGTAGCTGAGGCTATTAGTTTTGCTAGGACTTCCTCTAAGCAATACATCGTCGACTCACTTGACATTTCAAAAGCACACAACAAGAATCTTGACCATGCTAAGAGACTAGTCATCTACTTCCAGAAGTACAACGTCTTGGATAAGGTTGCAGAGGAATTCCCAGATGTCAAATACGTTTTGCCATCCATCGAAGATTTGCAAAATGCCAAAGAAGTTTTCATTTACTTGAGTGCAAAGAATGATAAGACTTCAGAAATAAAGGCTGCTCGTAGAGAGATTATTGCGATTGTGAATGACATCACTCCAGCTGAAACACTGGTCATCGATGACCTAGATTACGAACTATTCCACAGAAATATTAAGCACATCTTACTAGGCCATGAATCAGAAGCTAAGTTCATCCAAATTGGTGACTACTTCAAGGGTGATGACTCTGTTGTTTTGTTTGCTACCTCAACAGATGAAGACTTCAAACCATCAACTGATGAAATAAAGGAAAGCTTGGAAAAAGTCAACGCAAATCTAAATGATCTACGTAAGAAGCAAAACTCCCTAGAAGTTGCTACTTATGATCTTGAATCTGAAAAGCAAGATGAGTTTTTTGGAAAGGACTCTGTGGCTCTAAAATTGATCTTAGAAGATATTTCCGGCGATGACGGCCACATTCAAATTAAATTACACTCTCCTGAAAAGAATAAGATGACTTTGAGAGGTGACGAAAGGGCTGTTAAGAAGGCAAACGAAGATATTAAATCTATCGTTGAGAACCCATCTACTACTGCAAAGATAACCGTTGAAGTTCCTGTCGCTTCCGTTTCCAGATTGATTGGTAACAAAGGTGCTAATCTACAAAAGTTGAGAAACAAGTACAACTGTTCTATTGATATTCCTCAACAGGGTGAGTCTGACCAAGATAAGACTGTTGAAATTACCATTAAGGGTTTGCAATTTATCATTGAACATGCTAAGAAGGATATTGCAAATGAAGCTAAGAGATTAGCAGATATCGTCACAAAGGAACTTGTTGCACAGGCTAAATACCACCGTAATTTAAGTGGTCCTCAAGGTATGTACCGTACTCGTCTACAAGAGAAGTACAATGTCTTCATTAACTTCCTAAAGGAAAATAACACCATTACCATTAAGGGTCCATCAAGAGGTGTTAACAAAGCTTACGATGAATTGAAAGCCCTTCTTGATTTCGAAATGGAAAATGGTCATAAGACTATTGTCAATGTTCCAGTCGAGCATATGTCTAGAATCATTGGTAAGAATGGTGACACCATCAACGGTCTTTCTGATGAATTTGGTGTTGAACTAGATTTCTTACAGAAGAGTGATGATCCGAAGGCGGTAGAAACTGGTGTTGTTGAGCTTGAAATCACTGGTAACAGAAATGCCATCAAGGAAGCCTCTACTAAAATTGCAACTATTGTTTCTGAAGCTGCAGACCACGTTACTGAGAAACTTGACATCGACCGCAAATACCACAAGACAATTGTTGGGGCTGGTGGTCACACTTTAAGAGAAATCATCAGTAATGCTGGTGGTGATGAAGTTAGAGGAAGAGCTGTTGATATTCCAAATGCTGACTCAGAGTCTTCCATTATCACAATTCAAGGTCCAAAGAAGTTTGTTTCCAACGTGGTTAAGGCAATTAACAAGATTGTTGAAGAAAGTCAAAACAGCATTACCAAGAAGATCGAAGTTCCAGGTGAAAGATTGGGTGCATTGATTGGCCCAGGTGGTATTGTCAGAAAGCAGCTAGAATCTGAGTTTAACATCCAACTTTATGTTCCTAAGAGGGACGAAGAAGAGACTCGTGTTTCTCTAACAGGTTTGCCAGAAAACATCGAGAAAGCTGAGAAGAAGATATTCACAGAGATCATCAGAGATAACTTTGATTTGGAGATCATGGTCCCAGCAAATGTTCAAAACTATGTATCCGATCGTGGTAACCTTCCACAAAGACTAAGACTTGAAAAGTTTGTGAACGTTAGATACGGTAACGCCACCAAGAAGGCCAACAATCTAAACAGAACGCCTGTAGATATTCCTTATGAAAAGGTTGCTGGAGCTGAAGGTGAGAAAGTCAAGTTCACTGTTGAAGAAACCGGACCATCTGTTGTTGAAAATGTAGATGGTGAAATACCATGGAGACTAATATACGAGCCTATTGACTTTGATAGCATTTTAGATGAAGAAAATGGTGAGAAGAAGGAAGCTTCTGTTGACGAAAACAAGAAGCAGCAATTATTGAAGGAGGCCAAGGAAATAATTGAAAACAGAATCAACGACGCTCCAAATGCCACTTACTCTGGATATGTCTGGACATCTGACCCAAGCAAGTTCTTCAAGGTTGTTGGTATGGGTGGTTCCAACGTCAAAAAAATTCGTGAATCTACCAACTGTATTGTTTACGTTCCAAAGAAATCTGATAAGATCAACAACGTAATTTTCATCAAGGGTGCTAAGGAAAATGTTGAGAAGGCAGGTGAAGCCATCATCAAATCTTTGAAACAATGATTGAGTCCCAAACATAATTTGGCAACACCATAATTATAGAATCAGAGACTTTGGTTTTCATATCTTTCCGAATTTCATTTCGTAAAGTTTTCTAGCACTTGACCATTGTTTCTTCTCAACTTTTTATGTATTTTAATAGTTTTATGACACCAAAATCCACTCGTCGCAATCCAAAACTATAATGTCTATATTTTTTATCTGTATTTTAATTAGTTAATAAAAAAATTATATCGATTATAAGAATCAGCAGCACCTCTACGCTTTTATAAAATCAATTTGCATTATATGTCTGTATTCTATATATTTTGTCACTTCGAGACTCCTCTCGGTCAAGGAAAAACCTAACAAAGTTAGAACATAAAAAAAAAATACAGCTGGTAGTGAATAATTTGAGAGAATAAAGGTGTCATCAAGTCATTTCACGACTAATTAAGTAATTACTCAAACAAGCAGAGAATTTATATTGGAACAAAAGTTAGATTAAGTTCCTGTGGCATTTCTGGTTACGTTTATTCTTTGCAACCCCCGAAACAATTGCGATATAGTCAGAACTGACAGAATAAGATATATATTAGATGTCAAACTCGGCTTTGCAAGTATACGGTGGTGATGAGATAACCGCAGTTATCATCGATCCTGGTTCATATACTACCAATATTGGTTATGCTGGAACTGATTGCCCGCAGTCCATTCTACCATCCAGTTTCGGTGAAATACATGAAGCAGAAGACAGTACTAGCGAGGACAACACAGAAAAAACAAGGAAAACCAGAAAAGTGTTTTCTGAACAGTCAATTCCTATCCCAAGACCTGACTATGAAGTAAAGAGGGTTGTCGAGAATGGGCAGGTATGCGATTGGGATTCTGCCGTTGAACAGTGGTCTTGGGCATTGAGAAATGAACTTCACATAGAATCGAATAGAGGAATCCCTGCAATGTTAACAGAACCACTATGGAATAGTAAGGAAAATAGATCAAAGTCTCTGGAAATACTATTAGAAGGGATGGAGTTTGAAGCATGCTATTTGACTGCAACTTCTACCGCTGTGTCTTTCGCGACAGGACGGCCAAATAGTTTGATTGTAGATATTGGCCATGATATCGCATCTGTTACACCAGTAATAGATGGTATGTCGCTTTCCAAATCTACAAGATGTAACCATTTCGCTGGTAGATTCCTCAACAAATTACTGACTGATTATTTGAAACCCAGAGAGATAATACCTTTATTTGAAGTTGAACAACGGAAACCAGAATTCAAGAGGAGGAGCTTTTCATATTCGATTGCAGATTCGTTATATGATTATGCCAACTCTCGTGGTTTTTTCCAAGAGTGCAAGGAAACTATATTTCAAGTGGCTACAACACCTATTGCACAAGAGAAAAACAATCAAGCTATTTCCACTGGTAGAACAATTGAATCTCCTTGGAATGAAGTTATTGAATTCGAAAGTAATGACAGATACCAATTTGCAGAACAACTGATAAATCCCTTAAAAGAATCTGTGCCAGATGACTGGCCTGTCAATGTTGCAGGTGTTGTAGAAACTTGGAGAAATGACTATGTACCTATGAAACGTAATAAAGTAGGAAGTGGTAACAATAAAGAAAAAGAAGGAACCAAAGAGTCAACACCCTTGGATAGTAATACTGCAACACCATTGCCTGAATCGTCAAGTACCACTAATGAGAATGGTAAAAGAACGGCGGAAGATATTAAAAGAGAAGAATTACCTGGCATAGTGGATCTGATATCATCTTCCATATCATCATGCGATGTAGATATTAGAGCTTCACTAGCACACAATCTTGTAATAACGGGAGGTTCCTCAACTATACCTGGACTAAGTGACAGAATCCTAAATGAACTTAACATGAAATTTCCAGCTTTAAAATTTAGAGTTCTAGCCACGGGCCAAAGTATAGAAAGACAATATCAATCCTGGCTAGGTGGCAGCATTTTATCTAGTCTGGGCACCTTTCACCAATTGTGGATTGGGAAAAAAGAGTACGAAGAAGTCGGTTCAGAAAGATTGCTTCATGACAGACTTCGTTAATTCAGATTAGGCATACGTATCGAATAGTTATGTTATCTAGCAAGATCACATAGTAATAGCATTGTAATATTAACTTATACTATTTCTACACTTTATTACATGATATTATGAAAAACCTACTATCATATAGTATAAGTATATTCAACAGAATTATGTAAAGAACAAGTACTAATATTTATTATCAGACAGTAAATACGAAGTAAAATACATGTTAGTGTTCATTAAATTATCATTAATCATGATACAGTCGTGGAGCATCATTGGCTCGCAAAAAAAACAACTATAACTATGCAGTGCCATGTTGTAAAGACTCTTCAACACGATCTAAGGCAGCTTTAATCTTCATTCCCACTCTGGTACTCAATTCATAGTCGCCTGCATAATTCTGAGCTGTTACTAACCAATGCCTACATTCTGACAAATTATCAACACCATCAAGCTTCCAGGTGAAAAGTGCCCTTTCGTAAAGAGCTGTTGGATATGCCCAAGGGTCTTCAGTCTTTTTTATATATTTCACTTTACCATTTTGCATGTAGTAGATACTTGGTAGCACTTTTTCATCGAGTAGTTTAACACCACTCTCAACATCACCGAGTCTTCTCATTGTCAAAGATAACAATAGGTTTTTAATCAGTTCTTGATCAGGATCATGTTGGTCAATAGCAGGATTGTGGTAAGATGTCAACATCTTTTGTGCAATTTCAAGATCACTCTTACTCATTCTATTATACCCATTATAGAAATAAGTAATTTCACGAATAGGAGAAGTGCCAATAGCGTCAAGAATATTTTTAACGCCTAACTTCTTTTGTGTAGCCTTAAACTGCTCTACCTTTCTCAACATGAATCTGTCCAATGGCAAATTTTTCGACTTAAACGTCTTCTTCCCAAGTAATTTTGGAGCACTGAATATTAGCTCTTCAGCCTTTTCTCTATAAAATTCTAACTTATCATCCTTGATAAATCCCATCTGAGCCATTCTCCAGTTTTCAAGATAACAGCATCCAGCAAAATAAGTGTAGAATGCATGAGACCAGTCACTGATTTTCAATAAGGACAACAAATTTGTAGCTGCTCTTTCATATTCCTGCATATGAACCAATGTGATAGCTTTATCAAATACTAATAAACCTTTTACTTGTCTCATATGGATAGACTCTACATCAATGGAATCCAGCAATTCAATTGCCTCAGGAAGTCTACCTCTACTTGATAGCATCCTAGCTTCATTTAGTAACCATAATGCACTGTTTGGAAATAATGCTCTTGCATGCAAAAGTGCTTCTTCGAGGATAGGTCCCGGATGTAATAATGCATGCCCATCCATCTCATCGATTGAAATAGATCCATCACGATCAGTATCACTGTCTGAAGTTTTGGTATTACTTAGAGCAGGTGGTATATCGAAATCAACATCGGTAAACTGGAATGGACCATCATAATAAAACATTAGTCCAAGAAGACCAATGCAACCGTGAACATTTCTGTCTTTCGTAGCCTTCCAAATTAGCCTTAAACCTTCTTCACGTGAACCTCTAAACCCAACTATAGAAAGTACAGCTCCGATAGCCGGTGGAATTAAAGATAGAACAACTTGCAAAATACCGTAGCACAGGTTGACACCTGAATGGATAAATTCATCAATAGTAGCCTGTCTTTCAGCAGCTTCATCGGACAGAACTGATTGTTCACTATTTGCAAGCTCTTCCGATTTATTTGAAGCTGATAGTCCTAATCCTGACCTTAATCTTGAGATAGCAGGTGTGTTACCGATATGAGCCCCTGATAGCCGCAGTTTCCTCATCTTATATATCTTCTCTGCAAAGGCCCACAGTTCGGGATCATTGGATTCGGTCTCTGATAACTGATATGGAATATCTGCAGATACAAATGTAGCTTCTTCTGAAACAAAACTACCATTTGATTGAATACTCACTGCAGAGGAACTTGAAACTTTTCTTGACAATTCCGACTTTTTGACTACCTCCATTATTTCATGAAGCATTGAATATGCTTTCCTCAGCTTAAGTAATGCTTTTGCTGCATCCATCATACTCTCAGTAAACAACATCAAGAGGGCATGCAAGAGACATGACTCAGTGTAAGTGACTGCGTACACAGTACCTGGTGGGTAGATAGAACTATTCCTGATACCCGATTTCTGAGCCTCAGTACGGGACTTCCACGACAGTTGCTCCGCTTTGGCCAGCGTATTAGAAGCATTCTTGATCTCCTCCATCTCGAAACTTAATGTAGCTTGCAAGAATTCGATGACTCCCCTGGCGAGGACAGTAATGGTCTGATTCTGCCCATTAACCTTCTCATTTTCCCTCAACAGTGCAAGGCCTTCCTCAGTCCTGTCATCCAGAACATAGTCCATGGCCCGTAACGCAATTTCGAAGTCATTAGCCTCCTTCAGGATCAATTTGGTCCTCTTCTCATTGATACTACTCCTGGTGGAATTCCCATTGGAGTCACTGCTGCCCTTCCCGGACAGTGCACCAAACACTTTGAACATTCCCACTATTCACTACCTCTTATATTTCAGTATACAAATATAGGTAATTTCCAAGAAGGTCACAAAGGGTATACACTACAAAAAAATCCACAATGTAAATATATATATTGAAAGATAGAAGTTTATCTGGAAAATTACTTATAACTCCTACCTGAGGAGCGGGGCTAAGGCTGCAACTTCACATTTTTCCTATTTTAGGCCCTGCGTAGACGGGTGGGACACAATTTTATCAGAGAACATTTCTCTGGGGGGGCCATTGATAGATGACTTTGACTGCGATATTTTTGGTCTAAAGTCCCAAAGTGACAAGGACCACTTAGTATGCCCATCCAAGAGTTGCACAGGGTTGTCCAATTTCGATGTTCTCTAATTTTGCACTTCTTTATTAATTCTCTTTTCTTGTTAGAGATGTTGCTTTTTTTTCCTTTAGAGGTTTACGTGTACGTACATCTCTAGGGAAGGAGCTATTTTTTCATCTTTCAAATGTACGGAACATCTTGCGTAATCCCAAAGGAACAATTGATCTTCCAGTTTTGCGTAGCTGCAGCCCTTTCTGGGAACTAGTTGCATATTTGCTGCTCAACTAGTGTCACAGTACAGCCTGTACAGACCGTCTCTTATAACCTTCCTTCTCTGAGGAAAAAGCAGCGAATCTCTAATAACCGTAGATCTTGATACTTGTTCAAAGTCTGTACACTGCTTTCTGTGGTCAGGATAATGTTTTAAACTTCCAGATCAATTGTCGTGCGGGAATTTCACCAAGCCACTACTACAATAGACTCTAGGTGCTACCCTATTGGGTAATGAACTAGTTCATCAATGTTCTGCTACTGTTTCTGTTGAGGGAAGATGGACTGAAAATGTTTGCGGGGATATCCCTGATCCTAACAGAGTCTTGCTCCTACCCACAGGTGAAGGACTTAAATGACGTCATTTTTGACCCATCATGTGATTAGATTATAGAAAGTAAGTGATTATATTGTTATTTAATGCTGGCAAGTATTGCTATACCGACACATAATATAATTGCTAGATGTCTATTTAGTTATGCTGTTCTGCGATGGCTTGTTTTTGTTCTCTTTTGATGTTCTTCAGCTCTTTCTTCATCATTTTCTTTTTCTGCTTTCTCTCGAGCGCGGTCATCATGGTAGAGTTCACAACGTTGAGCACCCAGCGGTCCACGCTGTCCCATATCTTCGGGTCTAGCTCCTGTGGCAGTTTGCGTCCGTATAGACATTGGTCTACGAGCCACATTCCTACTAGGAAGGATTCTCTGTTCAAGGTTCCATCCTTTCGGGTGTCAACAAGGTCATAGATCTGTTTCAACAGATCATTGGGCAAGTTAGACCGTTCCCAGATGTCCTTAGCCACTAGATTTAGCATCAGTCCATCAGCCGGCAGGGAAAGTAAGAATCGGGTGACATCGTCTTCTTCATTATCACCATCACTCAATACACCCCCAACATTGGTGCTAGCATTACTATTTAAGTTACTAGCACTATCATCTTCATCTTTCTCTACTTCTTCCTTCGGCCACCAGGGCAAAAGATTCAAATATAGATATCTGTTAGTAACCCACATAGCTTCATACCTTTTCCTTTCTTGACTTGTGACAAAGCCAACATCCTTGTGCGACTTCCATGGCTTGTCCTCATTGAACCATTTAGTGTTCTTGTTACTATTGTTTAAATTACTGTTTACAGTGCTTACTCCACTTGCTAAATGCGTCAGCGCATAATGAGGGTAATATGGCACAACTGATGCCGTGCTTTTCAGTTTTTTCTTGATTTTATCTCTCCGACTTTTCTTCTTCTCCGCTACACCATCTCTCAATGAATAATCCAAATTGCTTACGTTCCCAGAATTGTTAATTGATGTACCGCTGTTTGCGTTACTATTAAAACCAACCTTACCAGAATAACTACTGCTTTGCAACAAACTGTTACTTCGAGGGTTCGACGATTCCCTGTCGCCTTTATACATAGCCTCACTATCATCTCGAGAATAATCCAAATCTTCATAAGCACTATCATAATCATCATCATCGTCATCGTCATCAATATACTGGGTCCTGAGATCATTGTCATCAAGATTATCATTTCCTAAATATTTCTGGCTGCGCATCGTAGTTTTAAATTTAACATTATTCTGGTTTGATTCAACCACTTTTTTACCTCCAAAATCGGTGCTGATATTCATTACAGGGTCATATCCAATAGGTGTAGCATTATTTCTTCTATCACTATTTTTTCCACCACCGAATATTTTAAATTTCAATTTACTTGTCTTCTGAGCCCTTGCACGACTTGGTATTAGGTCTGGAATAGTTCCCTTATAAGCCATATTAGTTCCATTAATCTTATTTAGAGCCTTATAAGCAGAAACATCACCAGTGGAAGCAAGATACTCTAGTTCTTCAACAGGGAGAGTCTGCGTACTCGGCGATAGTTTGGTCGCCGCTACCATTGCTGCTTGTTGTGAAGGTGAAAGGACATCGGACGATAAGGATCTCTGCATTGGTATATTTACTGAAATACCTCCATGTTCCACTCCATCAACTGGTGACCTCTCTCGGATACCACTGCCTCTTATTTTTGTGATATCTTCTGATGAGGACCCGTCAATAAGAGATGACATTTCAGAGAAGTCGTTTTGATCATTGAAACCGGTACTTTCTAAATGCGGCTCCTGAATACTACCTATTTTATCTATTGGTGATGGGGGTCGTACTCTCCTTCCTGATGGTGTTCTCATAGGCCGTCTAACAACGTTAGGTTTAAGGCTATCCACACTGTCACCAGACCCATTCATAACAAAACTGTTTTTCCGACCCTCATCAATATCAACTGCTTCCATTTTTTGAATAATATCGTCCATATTACTGGGGGAGTTCTGTCTTAATGGTGTCACCGTATTGGGTTCGGACACAGATCCCTTAATAGTGCTCGAGTTTATCGAATTAGATCTCGAATTCATCATCTTCTCATGACCATTATGTGCTTCTTCATTACTTTTTGATCTCCTATCTATATTCTGGCTACTATTCCTCATTTGTGGGGATGTTACATTCAATGTTGGCACCGAAGGAATATATTGAGATGGAGGGGACCCAACAGCCAGATTAGAGGAAGTGACTGCGGCTGCAGAAGCTGCATGGTGCGCATTTTCTATATCTCTCCTTTTCTTATCCTGTAATTGCTGTTGAGTTGTTCTGATTTTGGACTTCTCTGCCACTACATTAGCTGCGGCAGTGGCTGCATCAAGCGGAGTATGGGAAGTAGGTGATACTATTGCTGTTGGCGATGCCCTAACCACACGCACTGGTTGTTTTATTGCTATAGGAGCTGTAGTTGCCGTATTTTCTCCCAATGGCTTTGTCACCTTGTGCATACCCTCGTTCCCACTATTGTGGCTTCTAGATGTACCACTTGGAGTGCCGACCTTGTGAACTCTCTGTGCGGTATCAGCCTGTTTATCCAGGTGCCCAGCAGAATCTAGCCCTACGGGCGACGGTGGTGTACTGTTCGCATTATCTGCATGCCGTTTGAAGATAACCTGCGCTGCCGCAAGTGAATCGTTCTTGGCATCTTGCGGGAGCTCAGACATCTGCTCCTGCACATGGTTCCTCCTCCGTTTATTTAGCCGCATATGCATTGTTCCAAAATTTGCTCTCAAATTATCAGCGTCCAGGATGAAACGATAGTTTCCCAAGGATAAATTTAAGTATAATTGCTACCTGTCCTCACAGTATCATCGATTTAAGGCTTACTATAGTTGGCCTTTTTGTGCTTTTTAAGAAACGTACGAGCTGCCCGAGATGAGCTCCAAACCGATGGGACTTACCAAGGTAAAGATAGTCAAAAGGGCTATTAAGTATATAGAATGTACCTAGAACAAAGCTATATTTACTAGAAATGTATACAATCTCTATTTTTTGTCGGTTGATAGTGTGGCTCTATCCTATGGCTTATTAGACACTCCCCCTACTAGCCCTAGGCCCAGCATAATTGGTACGATAGTCCCTTCAAAAATACCTCAATTATGATGCAGCAATAGTAATAGACCGTAGCAACGGGGGGAGAGACACTGGACATCAACTTTGGTGTTCTACCCACCATCATTAGCTTATCTTGTGATCATCGGAACCCTTTCGCATGTGTTTCCTCATCTCGAAGCAGACGACAAAGGGCTCTTCGGGTCTTTCTTCAGAAATTTTCTTTTTGCAATCATTATAAGCTACCGATTATCGGTGATCCAGTTACTAGTCACAGAATCGAGATATTGCTTCTTTATATAAAGCTAGACGTCTCTGTGACTTACCAGTTGACTTTTGATAATTTGAGAAAGTGTCGAGAAAGTGGAATTCCAGCTCTAGCGTAACGAGAGAAAACACATGCCCATTGCAGATTCTAACTCGCCGCTTTTCCCCATAGGGAAGGACTTGACCATCCCAACTGATGCCAAACCGGTGGCATCCACCGCGTCTGTGCAGATATATATCAAGTTGGCGGAGCCTGTTGTTTTTCTACAGGATTTCGAGAACTTGAATCACAGCGATAAGCCCCCCGGGATCCTGAGAGGTTCCTTGATTTTGAGGATTCTGAAACCTACTAAAGTGAAGAACCTGACTTTGAACTTCAAAGGTTATGCACGTACAGAATGGATCGAAGGTATACCGCCAAAGAAGCAGGAGTTTGCCGAGATTAACGATATCATAAATCACACTTGGCCGTTCTACCAGTCCTCAGAGCATCACCACTCTCATCATGCACATTCTTCAACGGCCTCTAGCTCTCCAGCTGCAAGTAATGCAACTTCAAATAATAGTGGATCGAATACAAGAACAGGGACTCCTGGTAACGAGGACAGTCCTGTTTATAAAGGCACAGGTGCCGCATTGTATAGACCTTTACCAAGAAGTACCAGCGAAAGAGCACTTAGAACTGGTGCTACTCAGTCATCTACACCAACAAATTTCTCTCCTTTGAAGAATAATACTGTTCTGAGGTCAAAATCAAAGGATAATCTAGATGACTTTGCCAGAAAGCGTGTCCTTTCTAGGGCTTCATCCCATTCGACTTTGACTAACAATAGTTTTAACAGTTCCAGTAATAACAATAATGGCCACACCCTAAATAAAACCCTATCACCAATGAGTTTTTTGAGAAGAGCTACATCCTCGAACTCTGCCCACGCTTTTGGCGTAAATGATACACCTTCAGCCTCACATAGAAACGGCGCTTCAACACCTACTCATCCTGCACCAACAGGCTCATTCATTTCTGATATATTGAGCGGAAACTTTGCATCTCCAGGCGATTCCACAACTCATAATCATGCAGGAAACTCCTCACACCAAGTGAACTCTAATAATCAGAGTCAACAGGCTACTGCAGATTTTGATCCAGTAGGTGAGAATGGAACTTTTCAACCTGGTGATTATATCTATCCGTTTGAACAATTGATTCCTCAATCATACCCAGAAACAGTCAAGGCTGAGTTCGGATTTGTTGAGTATTATTTATTCGTAAGTTTGGAGAGACATGGTCCATTTAAGTCTAATCTAACTGGTAGAACTCCGGTCAATATCATAAGAACACAGTCTGATAACTCGGTGGAAGAGAGTGAACCAATAATTATCTCTAGGGATTGGGAGAATGCGTTATTTTATGATATTGTAATTGGTTCTAAAGATATTGTCTTAGATGCTTTTTTGCCTATAAATTTTAGACTATCACCAATGGAAAAGCTAACATTACATAGAATAAGAATTTATGTTACCGAGACAATGGAATATTTTTGCAAGAATCAGAAGGTACATAGGATTGAGCCCACTAAAAAGTTTTTACTTGCAGAACACAAAGGTCCAAGAGTCCCAGGTTTACCGAAAGATGCAAATTATAACAAGGCTAAGAACATGGGAAATTTGCTATTAGATGAAAGTTCCGGGGATTTGGTAAATAAAGAGTTTCAATACCAACTATTTGTTCCTAGTAAGTTCAATAATCATCAAAAAATACACCCAGATACGACGTATGACAATATCAAAGCCAACCATTGGATCAAGATATGTTTACGACTCTCTAGAGTAGTCGGAGATAAAAGAAAACATTATGAAATTAGTATTGATTCTCCAATGCGTGTTTTACATAAGCTGTGTTCACATGCGAACACACTATTGCCAAGCTATGAAAGTCACTTAATCTTCAATAAGCAAAACTTTACTGATAGCAGTTCACAAAAGAATAGGGAAAGCACCAATGATAATGAACTTGGTCTGTATCATGATTCTAATATTTTCTTTCCTAAAGAAGTCCTGATGTCACCATTGCTGTCGCCTGATGTTCAGGCATTGGATGTAAACACAGAATCGATATATAATGCACCATACCGTGTTATACGTCATGATGAGTTTGATGACTCCAGGCATAAATCAGGAAATGATCCTAGCGCAAATGTTTTCAATTCTCCCACTTTGAAATCAAACATTTATCAACCTGATTCAATTCAAAGAGAGCTTGCCTCTCCTCAAGCTGTCCCACTTTCGCCAATGCTATCATCACTTTCACTTACTGATTTTCATCAATCAAACCCTCCTGATTTCGAAAGCCTGGAAGACCAGCTTTCAGCAGCAACTACTAGGTCCAATTCGCCAATGATTCTACCAAAAGATCCTCCTACCTATAAAGAAGCTACACACAATGACCCTTCCGGTGTGGTAGCTTCTGCAAGTATACCTAAAATAAAATTGAGTCATTCTCAAGAGTCTCTACCGATTAATAATAAAAATCTTCGTATCAAAGGGCTGACACCATTCTCAGATACTGCCTCCATAGATACGTTGAGTAATGATGGCGATATTGCGGCCGGATTCCAATTTAGCTCTTCACCAAATTTAACCCATTCACTATTGAGATCTCATTCACCATCTATGATATCCCTCCATACAGGTGAGAATGTTAAGAATACCCCACGTCTTGATGTTAGCCATGATAATATGCCTTCTACTATTAGAGATGACCGCCATTTTTTTAATGACATAAGTCAGATTTTGGGAGATGAAGCGGAAGAGAACGAGAACCATTTGAAACTGAGCAGGACTCATGAATCATCTAATGGTGAGGCTTCAGCACGTTCATCATTCGACATGTCTGCTATTAATTTTAGGAAGGATAGTGTCACAGCTGAGCCATTACTTTCCAATCGCAATAACTCTCAAATTTCTGGTATTGGCAATTTTGCAATGCCATCAAAAGAATCTTTACCATTACTAGGATCACCCACAGATTCTTCTGTTGATATAACAGCACTATATGATAGAAACTCTGCTGCCTGGCATCCTCTGCAACTAGAGGGTGAAATACCACTCTCTCCTATAGTGAGTAACGAATCACATTCAAACATGTTATTCAAGGCAAATCAAAGACCTAACGATGATGCTACAAATACATCTCACGATGACATGCTAACTAGGGATGTTAATCCAACCGATGATTCATCAGGAGGGCTATCAGATACGGATCACAGAAGAACCTCACATATAGGCGAGCATGAAAAGCCCATAACTAACGCAGCTGAAACACATAAAAATATCAATGCGGTAGATAGTATATGATTGTTGTTATGGGGTGACAAAAGCAATGGATGATAATAAAATTCTGATCGAATGCACCTTGATTAGGGTATTATCTAACTTCTCAGATATAACCTACGGTGATTAGAACTGATGTATTTTGTAAAGTTTTAATTACAGTAGGAAATATCTAGGCAAAATATGGATTGGCTTAGTTTTATTTTATTTACTATTTTACCAGTTACATACGTAAATACTACCTCAAAGTTTGCGAAATGACGTTCGTAATATCGTCTGGTGTATATTTAATATGCTTTCTAGGGTTTTTGAATGAGTCCTTGTACCGGCCATAGAATCTATCATACATTGGCATCAATAAAGCCACAATTTCACTTTTGAGTAGGCGTTTCAATGCTGGATCAGAGAGTTTATATTGTTTGGTTCTTGATATCAAGTCTTCAAAACCTTCATTAAACCTCCTAAACTTTTCTTTAATTTGTTCTTTGTCTTTCGATTTTTTACCTACACTATCAATAACAACGGTATCCATTAAGTTGACAGTTAAGTCCTTCCAATCTGCGACTAGGTAGTTGACATATCTCTTTTTTAGTTTTTCTATTCTGGCTTTGCCTAAATTACCAAGCATTACGCTTAGTTCTGATTTTTCGACTATTTGCTCAACTAATGTCATGTTCATCAATACTAAGAAACCTATCCTTTGTTTAAACTTATTTCTGGCACTATTTGGATTAGCAACATCTGGTTCTTGATTTGGCATCAAAATAGTCTGTGCTCTTCTTTCAAGATTTGCTACAAGAGTGTCAATACAATCACTTAAAAAACATGATAAAAGTGAAGCCGCTGTTTCATTATCTGCAATAGCAGCACTTTGGATCGTATACTCTTTTTCTCTGAACGATTTAGACAGCCACACATCTCGCGATATGCTTTCCATTGCTGCCAAGCATCCTGTTTTATATTCGCTAAACTTTCTCAACCTCGACATTGTGTCAACAGTAGCTTCAGTAACACCATTGTCTGAAGGGATAGTTGTCATCTGGTTCGTTTTTGATTTAATTCTATCAACTGTATCTTTAAACAAAGATCTTGTTACATCTTTGACTTGCTTGTCAGCATCAATCAATTGCATTTGATTTTTTAAGTTCATCCCTTTAACACTTTTTTGGACTCCACTAATGCACTCAGTAAGCTCAAAACTGAACAACCCAGCATTATCGATGTTTGACTTGACAAATATTAAGTCACTCATCAAAACCTTGCAAAATGCTGCAACTATTGGATCCAAAATATTTCTTAGGACTCTAGGTTTTATTTCTGCAAATTGTGAGAAAACATCATCTATTAGGGACCTTTCATTAGCAATAAATCCAAGTACGGCCTCAGTGTAGTTAATGAAACCACTACTACCTTTCTCATAAGGAGCATTTTTGCTTGAAGTTACCTTTTTTGCGAATGGTTCCATAAAAGCCATTGACTTCAGCATTTGGTCTCCTCTCTCTCTGATAAAAATATCCTGCATTCTTGAGTCTTCTGATTTCACATAAAAGTAGTTAAAAATAATTAACATCTGTGATATATCTTCATCTGAATAGTAAGGAAATGGTATCTTCTTCTCCATATTTATCTGTGGATCAAATGGTTCTATTCTTTTCAGTATTTGAATAAATTCCAATTCTAACTGTTCCTCTGACGATGTTATCATTTCTTTTAAGTGTTTCAAAATACCATGAAACTCTGCATTTTCAGTATGCCTCGAATTTCCTACACTCATGTCCTGGTACATGTCTTCTAATTTGTGTAGTTCGACCGTAAATGGTTTCAAACCTAAGCTCGCAATACCTTTCCTTAACAGAACCTCATGTTTTGATGCTTCATTTGCCAAATCTTTTACTGATGCCACCGAGTTCAGGGTACTATCGATATTTCTTTGTAATGTTTTGAGAACATTATTTCTTGCTAGTATCGGGCCAAATAGCTGACTCGATTGAGCCGAAGTCTTCGATATCTTCGCTAATGACTTATTTACCTGATGTGTAAGCCTACTAGTCTTCTCTAGCCCTTGCGAAAGAACAAGAATATCGGCTTCATCGACATCTATCTCGTTCATTGCTTATGTACAAATTGGAAGTTTTATCCAAAATAGTTGCGTGCTATCCTCGAACTTTTACCTGAGTAATCGTAGAGTCTAGACTATTCAACCACGTTTGAAAGCACTATTATATAACTGGCCCTTTTGATATTGTATGGCTTGTAAACAGGCTGTCATATTATTATAGTCTAGTCAGATCAAGAAGAACCGACTATATGTACAGTTTTGTTTAGGGATTACCAAACTTTCCTTAGGAGCTGCTGATTATTCGCTTTAGTGACAAAATGTGAAAAAGTGAATAAAAAGTCGATGAGCTTCTCTGATTTAGTCTCATTGTAATATCTTGAAATTCTACTGAGTGTCAAGAAATATATATATAAGACGAGCTTTATAACATTATGAATCTATCCCGTAACGTTAAAGATTTGGTTGAGAAATTAGAGGCTGCTTCACAATTGCCTGGGAGAGGAAAAGCCATCAAACGAATCTGTAAACTGTCAAACTCTGATGGTCAAGTGGTTAGTTGGAAGTTCAATGAGTGGGACTACGGTAAAAATAACATCAAACTACCATGCTGCGCTCGTGGGCTGTTTATAACTGACGATAGCAAGAATCCTCAAATAGTTGCTCGAGGTTATGACAAATTCTTTAATATTGATGAAACTCCATTTACTCGATGGGACACTTTAGAAAGCGATACCAAAGGGCCATACAATGTTACGTTAAAGGCTAATGGGTGTATTATCTTTGTATCTGGTATGGCTGATGGGACATTAGTAGTTTGTTCAAAACACTCTACTGGGCCAAGAGATGACGTTGACAGAAATCATGCCGATGCTGGTGAGCAATTCCTTCTATCACAGTTGAAATCCATTGGTATCGAGCCTCAACAATTAGCATTGGAACTCTATCAAAATAATGTAACTGCAGTGGCTGAATATTGTGATGACACATTTGAAGAGCACATATTGGAGTATACAAATGACGATGTTGGTTTATATTTACATGGTATAAACTATAATGAAACCACATTTAGGACATGGGATATGGATAGTGTTAGTGAATTTGCCAGAAAATACAACTTTAAGCAAATTAAATATGAAAATTTTAATGATTTCACCTTATTAAAGAAATTCTTGGAAGAATGCTCCAATAGTGGAACGTATCATGGCCAGGAGGTAGAAGGTTTTGTAATAAGATGTAAAACCAGAGAAAATGGGAATGATTTCTTCTTTAAGTATAAATTTGAAGAACCCTATCTAATGTACAGGCAGTGGAGAGAAGTTACTAAGGATTATATTTCAACTAAATCCAGAGTTTTCAAATTCAAAAAACATAAATTTATTACCAATAAGTATTTAGATTTTGTGATTCCAATCTTAGATTCGAGCCCGGCCTTATGTGAAGAGTATATGAAGGGATTTGGTATTATTAAACTAAGGAATGAGTTTTTGAAAGATTTTGGTATGTCGGGCTTAGAAATATTGAACCATGAAAAAGTATTGGAGTTGGAAAATGCTAATAAAATTGATTATGATACTGTAGATGAACATACAAAATTTTTGATTATTCCTGTGGCTGTAATTGGTTGTGGTAAAACCACGACAGCTATGACAATCAATAATATCTACCCTGAAAGTTGGGGACATGTTCAAAATGATAATATTACTGGCAAAGACAACTCATTACTAATGAAGCGGTCTCTAGAGTTATTAGCCAAGCCAGGAATTAAATGTGTGGTTGTTGACAGAAATAATCACCAAGCTAGAGAAAGGAAAGAGTTGTTTGACTGGATAGACGAGTATAAGGAAGACTACTTGCCCTACGATACAAATATTAAAGTAATTTGTCTCTCGTTTACCAAAAGAGATGACCTGGAAAATGTCAGGGAGATCACCTTTAATAGAGTTTTTGCAAGAGGTGATGATCATCAAAGTATCAAATTGTCTAAATATGGTGAAAAAAAAGTTATGGGAATTATGAGCGGTTTCATTAAAAGATTTCAGCCAGTTAATGAAGATCGTATGCCAGATATTATGTTTGATCATGTCATTGATTTGACTGTTACAGAAAAGGATTCTTCCTTGATCAATGCTAAGAGAATCCTAAATAACTTGCATGATAAGTACCCTGTTTTGGTACCAACTGTCCCGACTGATGAAGAAATCAAAGCAGCATTTGAGAAGAGTTTAGAATATAAGCCGACCACTGTGAAAATTATCAATGAGAAGGGCAGTAGAAGAAATAAAAATAAAGACAAAAAACATACATCAGCCCCAACTATGAAAAAACTGAAACCTGTCTACTTCTTTGCTGAATTAAGAGATCCGACGAAGTTATTACGGTGTATTAAAGCTTTTATAGAAGAGAATCGGTCCTCAATTGATAATGATAGTTATATACATATTGACAGATTGTTTCAAGATAAGAAATACCAGGAAAAACTACATGTGACATTGATTCACTTGATGCAAGGCAAAAAAGGGACTGAGACTCAACAACAGCTGTGGGATGATTATTTACGCAGTTTTGATGAGTATCTCACTGTCAATCCTGAAACCTTTGATAAGAATTGTGATAGAATCAAAACTAAATATTCCATCAAAGTAACAGTCCAAAGTTTATATTGGGATTCAAAAATTGCCACATTAACTGTTAAACCTGAATTAGTGGAAGTTGAACGTGATGGTAGCTTAAACACATTGGCTTGTTGTAATGACATCCCTCATATAACTTTAGGTATCCTAGAAGAAGGAATTAAGCCAGTATATTCAAATGAACTTCTCAAAATGATGAACCAAAATGACAAAGAATCAAGACCAGCTAACAGTTTCTGTTTGGAATTGGCAGGGCTTGAGGTACAAATTGCTGATGTTTATATACATTTATAGAATGATTCACAGCCAGATATTTTACTTTTAAAATATCATTTTTATTTTATAGAAAATAGCATTAAAGTCACAGGCATAATTCTTTTAACATGTCATACATCTACATTTCTATTGGAAGATACCAATATCTTAAACGGGTTCTCTTATAATTTATTATGAACATTTCTTCGTGAGTGGATAATATTATATTGCATAACCGTACTATTTTATCATTCTGCCACGACAGTTTCCGATTCCTGCGAATAGTTGAATGTTAGAAAACCGTAGTGAATAAGTTCGAGGTCCGCACTTCAATAACCACAGTGAAATAAATACCAAGTCTGTCCTGTACGATTGAGGTTTACAACATAAGTACATTTGACATACTGAGGGTTATCCTTAATAGCATAGTAATCTCAAAAAGTTTTCTTGATTCTGGACGGTACCATAATTCCATGTGTTGAGAACGATGAGAAAGCAGGTTATTGGAATTAATAATATCTTCCATTTAGCAAGGATACGAAGTATACCTGTACATTGTCATTGTAAAGGTCCATTATATTCTTATCCAGTTGTCTCCAAAACCTTGTTTCACACAAAAAATGTCGAGGTGTCGAAGTATTCACATGTGGAGCTCAGATCACTGAATGAACAAATACACTCTCAACTTACATCATTAACTGATTTGAATAAACGGCAACTGCTCCTTGTTGAAACACTCAGCCGAAATAATAACTTAGAAAAGCTCTTAGATTACTACGAAATTGACGAAGGATCAGTTGAAGATGCTATACAGCTTTTGCAGGATAGTAATGTCAGCATCCAGGAATTTTCATCAATGATTCAACCGGTACTTAATAGGACAAACCTAGTTGGTAAATACCATATGGGATACTTATCGAAACTAATGCAAATTTATATCTCACTGACAAGAACTCATAATGGTGGGAGTGTTGACGCTCTTAATAAAGATGATATGAACAAGTTCATAAAGCGCTTTATTGAAGGAAGTCAATTAAAGAGAGCTCAGACGGCTCTGCAGTTTTTACTTGATGGCTACAAGGAAAGAGGAGAAGATTTGTTGGGACCTTATGGTGATAAACAAACAATAGCACATTTCCTAATGCTAAGATCCGGTGCTTTGCAGGACCTTTGGAAAATTGATGTGTCAAATGGTAACAATAAAAAGCAGGCATTTTACAAAATAAATGGCAGTCACAGAAATGTTAAATCAACATATAATGTTCTAGATAGTGTGAAGCTTTTTGAAATAGTTCGTTATATCTTACGCTACAATGATAAAGACAATCATTCACAACCTGTTTATTTTGATGAAGGTATACTAAAGAATGTCATACTTTGTTTAGGCTATGTTGGGCAGACAACATTGATTGAGGACATTATCAACAAGATATGGGAGTTAGACTCTGTCTCAGTACCGCCCAAATATAATATAACAGTTACAAGTGATCTCTTAACTGCCATTGTATCGGCTTACTCTAAATGTGGTAAAAGTATTCAGCCAGGTTTGGTAATTGCTGATAAATTTTTCGGTAAAATTCCAAACATAATTGTGAAGGATGATTTCTGGATAAACCTTCAAAAATGGAATATTATATTACCCAATAAATGGCGTTCCACCATCGATCTTTCTAAGAGAACATGGGAGCTGATGAAAAGCTGGAGAAATTCAACCAATAATGGTGGGTTTATTACTGCAAATGTTGAATTTCTGAACCTAGTATATAAGGTCTTAAGCAGCGACTATATCAAACTCAAGGATTTGGAGTGGATTTATGATATATTTCAGCACTCACTAGTGACACTTTATTCAAAAAATAGCTTGACGGTTGATGAAATTAAACTCTTGAAGAAGTTTCAAATATTCACTATAAAAAAAATGGTGTATTTTGGGCATTACTCAAAATGTCTCCAATTTATAAAAGAATGGTCATATGACGCAGCAAACAAGCAGCAATTAACAAATCTATTTGTTGTTCTAAGAAATAGATACCTACAAAAGAGAGGATATAACCAAGAAAAGGAAATGACTAAGGTTCAAAAGAAATACGATGAGGAGGAACAGGAAGATATGCTGTTGGGAGGACTTTGGTGAATAGCGTGTATATACTAATATTTGACTTAAATGTCATCATTTTAAATAATAATTTCATATTCTAAGCATATTGAAAAGAATACATAAAATGATTTCTTAATATCAATTGCGGTTGTTCAAGAATGGTGGGTGGTTTCAAGTCTTATTAGACAAAAGTTATCAAGTATCTTCTTTAGTAGTGGCCCAGAAGTTGGATATGCATTTATTTATTGGGGTCGTTAAAATGTTACAAAACTAAACAGTGATACGTGATAGGTCATTCACAAATACGTATCTTGAGAATGACCACCATAAGTACCTAAACCAGACCATCTGGGATTTGTGGGCGTAGCACATTGCGGCAAAGGAGAGAGCATATTGGTCAAAAGTGCTTATAAAGCACACGTTACTGTCTGTGGCAATAGAATCTCTATTAGGTAAGTATGACATGAAGGTTTTATTGCTGGCTCTGATCTTGTTATAGATGATTTCTAACAATTTTGGGACAACACCGGAGTATTTGCTTATGATTTGCCATGTGGACAATGATTTCAATTCCAAGAAGACAAAGCTGTTTGATTTGATGGTCTTGAGGTAGGAGATAACGCCTTCGTTACAGGCAATGTGATTCCTGTGACCAGAGATACCTTCCCTATCAAAGGTCAAGATGATATCTTTCTGTTTGACACCGGGTTCGGAGGTCAAGATATATTTCTTCAAATCTGTGGCGACACCAGACCAAACTTCGTTTTGGCCATCGGTGTAATCGAGGATGTTAAGGGACACATTTCTGAGGTTCCTGTTTACAGTCAAATACCCGATAGCGTCTTTCAGTTCTTTCGCTCTTAGTTCGCCGAGTCCATCGGCATCACCATTTGACAGACAGACAACGTTGAGTTCCTGGACATGATCGATTAGTTGCAGTATAGTTGGGGAAAAGAACATAATTTCATCATCTGGGTGTGCAATCACCAGATTCAACACACCAAAGTTGTCATGGGTGGGTAGCAGTTTCGTCAAGTTCTCTTTGTTCAGGTCTTCTACCTTAGGAGTGAAGTATATGTACAGTACTTGAAAGATTATCGTCAGCTTCGTCAGCTTAAACAGGAGTTTCGAGAACGGGAAGTTTCTTATAGATTTCATTGTTGGTGTATTTGGCCTCTTCGACATATAAGATTGTTTTCCTAGAACAGATAAACATTATGTATTTTTATTATATATGTGTCTGTTTGTATGTGCAGGAACTCAAAAAGCCTTGGGTCAAAGCCCTTTCAGAGCCTTATCGTATGCTTCGATATCACGGAACCCAACCACACTCTACACCAGGCAACATGCGAAAGGCGTCGTAAGCCTTCGGATCCTCGGTGCATAACACTGGGCACACGATCTTAGACCAAGTCTTATGAACATCACCTAGTGTTAATGAAACCATCCAGAACTGGTACGCTTACTGAAGTAATGAAACGTCTATTACGCCCCAACCTGGATTCGAACGCAGGACTCCGGACAAAGGAATATTCCAATAAAAAAAACCGGAAAAATAAAGAAAATGCAGAGAAATTATAAAGTCAGCAAGCAGCTTTGTACGTACATCTCTGAGTGAACCGGTGTCAAATGAAATAATATCTCGCCATTTAGGTAAATCATTTGTCAAGAGAAAGTTGAAGTTGGCTAAGAAAGTGCTGCACAGAACGGAATTTTTTTCAGAAGCTTCTCATTTTCCTTCTCATGCAGTGAAGTCTCTGAGTCCCTTATAAAACAGCGCAGGGGAAGCTTTCCATGTATGAATACGTTGCTGCATATGTTTCTGTGACCCAGCTATCCCCCGTCCCCCCCTCCTGCTACCCCCGCAAATAATTGGATTCTGCAGCAATAAGCTTCATGCTCACCTTAGCAACTGGATTCCACGGTGGGAAGGGGGACTATTATAAAAAGCACGGATGAGGAAATACTGGTTACCTGATCATGCAAAAGAAAGCTAACAGCAACGATGGTGTCTAATGCTGATGAAACTTTTGTGGCGCCTAGGTTGATTCGGGTAGCTGGCGGGGGAGATGATGATGTGCACGGGAGTGGGTCTGGTGCGGGCCCTGCTAATGGGAACTCAGTTTCTGGGAGTAACACAGGTAGTCGAGGGTCTACACCTACATATAGAGTGGCACAGGCTTGTGATCGTTGCCGGTTGAAGAAGACCAAGTGTGATGGGAAGATACCGCAGTGTTCGCAGTGCGCGCTGGTCGGGTTTGAGTGTAAGATTAGCGATAGGCTCAATAGAAAATCCTTCCCAAGGGGATATACTGAGACACTAGAGGAGCGTGTTCGGGAGCTGGAAACTGAAAACAAGCGTTTAATGGCCTTGTGCAACTCTGACCTGGGAAGCAACACGAGAAGTGATGGTTTAGAGAAGCAATCGCCCTCAAAAAGGAAGAGATCACCATCTATGGAACGAGATAGTGAGCGCGGATTCACTGAAAACATGGAATTACAATTGCAGCAGAGCTGCTCTAGCTGCGGAAACTCAGACCCTAATCATAGATGTGTTCATCTGAAGCCTGTTGTTTCGAACATCATTGTGGATTCAAACACCGATGTGTCTTTTGAACAAAATGTAGCACCAGGACTGCCAGCAGTAAAAGCATTAAATTCCATGGCTGAGAGAGAGGAAAGTGCACAGTTGGCTATGTTAGTATCATTAGCCCTGCCTAGATCGACAGAGGAAATTCTATTCATACCACAATTAATGGCTAATATACAAAAGACCTTCGGATTTTCATCGAAGCAGTCATTATATACTGTATCATTGCTGTCATCATTGAAGAAGAATCTGCCAACACCTAATAGTAATTCATCGGACGAGAATCTATCACCTAACTATTATGTTTCAGAGGATTTTCGCCCATTCTTTTATGAGGTTTTGAAGTTTGATATACTTGGAGAAACAGAAACTGAAAATGGGTCAAATAGAAACGAATCTCCTGATAGTACTATACCTAATAGTAGAAGTGATGATTTATTGTCATGGATGGAAATACAACGTCTAGTTGATGTGTACTTTGAATGTTGGTCAAATACGATACCGATATTCAGTAGAAAATTATTCATAAAGCAGATGAAGGCTTTTAAGACAGAAGTTGACAAATTTGGTGATAGACTCTTTGAAGTCTACAAAACCGAACAAATAAAGATTAATTTTCTAAAAATTTTTGCTACAGTCTTGGCCGTTATGTGCCAAATGGCTTTGCTGTCTAGGTTGAAACAATTGGAAGCTACGACGCAAGAATTGGAGTGCAAAAGAACTCAAAACCTAATAGCGCATTATAACCAGCTTATAGAAAAAATCCATTTAGACTCTTTCTTCCAGGATATGTCGACCACAACTGTGCAAAGTCTTCAGCTGCTGTCGTTTATTTCGTTTTACTTCTTGAATGTTGGTGACATTCCGCGGTTGTATCAGTTAAGAGGAACAGTAATATCTATGGCTCAACAATTGAGATTACATAGATGTCCAAGTGCTGTGTTGCTTTCAGCATCGGGGTCGACAATGCAAAAGTTTGAACAAGGTGAAAGGAGATTATTATTCTGGGCAATATACTATTTAGATGTATTTTACTCCCTACAGTTGGGTGTACCGCGGCTAATTAAAGATCACGAAATTGAATGTGCCTTACCCGTCTCTGAAGAAGAAGATAGTCAGCTAGAAGGTCGAGTTTCTGACTTTTCTCTAGCGGTTATCAGATATGCCAAGGTCTTGGGTAATATTCTAGATTCTATATTCAAGAGAAATATGATGTCCGAAGCGGCAACTGAAAGTATGGCCTTTGTTCATGAGAAGGCGCTTGATATTTGGAAAAATCGTCTGCCTGAAAAGTATGGTTTCCGGTTAGAGGCAAATGGGCTTTTCAACTTTGATGAATTGACTGTTGTTAAGAATTCCGAAAAGGATTTGATCGAGAAGTCGTCAATATTATTATTTTATTTCTTGGCGAAGTGTATGATTCATTTGCCTGTAATCGCAACAAGGTCGGCCTCATTAGAGCAGCAACTTCAACCAGGGACGTCTTCTGACACATCTGAAACTCCAAAAGAAAGTCAAAATAAGACACCAACGAGAGTTTGTCCATCTTATATTCTAATGCAAAAAGCAGCCAGTACCATGCTTCAGGTAATGCATTATACTTCAGAATACTATTTGCCTTCACCGATCAATATCTCTAGGACAAAGGCCAGGTTTGCATTGTTGACTGCCTGTAGCGCTGTAGAATATCTGAAGGGTGGTTCGTTATATGTGGAAACAAAAAACCTCCTTGAGAACCTAATAATTAAGCTGGAGCTTGAGAGGAAGCTGGATTTACCAGGAATAATATCTTGGCATAGTTTGAAATTATTAGATATGGCTTTGATGTTACTGCTACAATCTCCGACAACTAAGATGGAAAAACTAGACAAACTAGTCCAAAAGAAAATTAACCATTATAATAGGCAAATGGGTATTCCAGCTATGAAGCTCTCCAACAGCAGGAAGAATAATAAAAAAATCAAATTAGAAAATGAGTCTAGCCAGCTTTCCAGCACTAGTAACCCCATAGCAAAGGGAGAATTAAAGAGTGATTCAGTTGTTTGTGAAGAAGATGATAATGTGAATGATAATGAAGTTACAACTACTGCTAAGCTGGAAGAAAATAATGAATTTATAAACCCCAATAAAATTGAACAAGGAGTTACTTCTAACACACTTGCCTTTTCATTTAGTAGTACTGATTTATCGGCTTTATTTAATGCACCAGAAAGCTTGTTTAAAGTACCCAATGAGAATACTCAGTATAATCAACAGCATGAGATGCATAATAATAGTATTTCTAGTTCCCATTCAAAAGAGCCTGTAAATAAGGAAAGGGATAGTGATAAACAGGAACTAAACGCCATTTTCAATGAGACTCAAAATAGAAGTACAAGTTTTGCTAAACTAATGCTACTCCTCAATAATGAGCATAAATCACTTTCATCATCTCTTGAGAATGACGTTAGAAATGTAGGCAACAAACTTTCAAGTGAGAATGCTGGGCAGTTACCATCACATGGTGCCACTTCGGGCTTAAATTCGAAAGGTAATGAATTTTTGTCAATGAATACACTTTATGGAGGAGATAATGATTTCATTATTGATGCGTCTCTTGGTTTGGCACCTTTGCTATCTGAAAATAATGAAATTCATAGACAGCATGAAGGAACCCAAGTTCAAGCTGGAAATAATGATATATTATCTACAAGGATAGGTTTTAATGGTAAGGATGATTATTCGAATTCTCGAAGCTTCACAAATGAAATGTTTGGTGGTTCGGACACTAAGCGAACAAGATCTGATACAACTGCTCTCTTGACCGCAAATTCAGAATTGACGCATGACTCACAGGATGGTAATGTCAATTTTGGGTCAACAAATTCAGAATTACATGAGAGGTTGAATAATAATCACTTTGATGCCGCAACTTCATATCTTCCTGAACAGAAGAGTGAATATGGATCCTCATTCGGCAATAAAAATACTGTAAAGAGTTTGAGCCCTAGTACTAGCTTTCTAGATGACGATACATTGAGTTTATCCTTTGGGGATTACAGTACTCAAAGGAGGCCAAGAAGATACCCTAATTATAACAATACACTAGGGAAGGATTCATTGGCCATGAAAACTGAAATTAATGGCGGTAGAAATCAAGGAAATCTGCATGATTTGTTCCAGTGGCAAAATTCGAAATAGCTTTATCAAATAGGTTTCAGATATTTTCTCAGTTCTATTTATTTTTTTTTTAGTTGTTTAAGAAGGTTCGGTTAAGACATGTTTATAAGTTTGTGATTTTGCACTTATCTTTCTAATTTTCCTTTTTGATTAGTATTTTAACCTTAGAGTCTTTGACATGGCACTAATGATACTTACAAGATATAAACGCACTTTCGATCTACCGAGGGGATTTGGACATTCGAGATTGTATTTCTCTCCCTGTAGAAGATGGCATGGGCAAGATATATTCATCGGTGGTTAGTAACTCCCTGCAGCTCGGATTGTTATATCATCAAAGAAGTTATTGCCGTTTATCCCACCTTTTGGTCGAACATAACGCATTGCAATGTCGTGGGATTGTATTATCATTCTTTTCAATATATATGAATAAGGTATTACTAAAAGGCATTCGGTGATCTTGTTACAAATTACTAGTTCAAAGTGTAGAATGGCCTGTTCCAAATTACTCAAAAACTATTCCCAAAAAGTATTGCCTTGTTGATATGAACGAGCGATTCGCATGAAAACTTGATGGAAGAGGCATTGTTGGATTAACTGCGCTGCAAACCCTTTCACATAGAGATGAGTAGTACTTTCCTACAAATTAGGCTATCTCAAGGGCGTGGGACATTTTGTACCGTTAGTGGAGTTTGATATCCATTGTTTTTGGCAACTAATTGGGCGTGAGATAATTTTACTATTCTAATATGTTAGAATCAGCTTCGGTGGGCAAATTCAGTTCTACTAATTGCCTGGATACTGGCATAAGGTAAAGCATATTCATGCCCTCCGTTGTATTACTGGCTTGACGCGATTCGCTGATATTTAAGGAGAAAAATCACAGAAAAAAAAAGAAAGAAAATATGGTACATTTGCTAGAACAATGGGAGAGCGTAGAAATACCGGCAGAACTGGTAGATTGCGAAAGGGGCAGAGAATTGACCTCCACAGAAATCTGAGTATAGATGCACGCTAGATCTGATTTTCACTTTACCTTCCCACTGCACTTGCAAAAGAAACTGATGTGTTTTCTGAATATTTGGTAATATATTATTAATATTTTATTTTATAACATTAAGATACACTAACTTACTACTGTTTCTCAGAAACGTTAGCTTATCTTGTGGGTTGGTAATAGGGGATACGAAGCAAATTTTCTAACTCCTTACAGCGGACTATCGTTCAGATTCAGTTCCTGTTTCATAAGACAGAATAAGCAGAGTTTCTTGTCTGTTCATTCGACTAAACCCTTTGCACAATTGCTTTTGTGTGAATTGCCAATAGCTTTATTTCACAGGAGGTGCACATAATTTGTACCCATAATCTCTGGGACATTGTAAACAAATGAGACGCGTAAATAGAAACATGAACGCGTAAATATTTGTGTTTACCATTTTCTTTAATATTATCTACGTTTGCTAAGATGGGGGGGGTTCCGAAATGTAGCAGTTCGGTCACAGATAAGAAGGTGCAAAGACTCCATGGCTTTTTTTTTGCTATTCGAATGTGTGTCGCCAACGTTGAAAAATATCTACGGGGTTTCACCTTGAACTCCAGCCAACTTTATTGCTTCCTTAACTTGGCATTCCATTCCTGAACGTATGTAACTGTTCTAGCGTGGTACATTCGAGTCCCATAGCTAACTCAGCTCAATGGAATACTCTATTTATTAGCATATTTTTATTTACGCACTCATATTCTTGTAGGAGCTCTTAGTATAGTTGGATATTAATTTTATTGCTATTTGTTAGTAGAGGCATTTAAGATGTTATTGAATTATAATTTTACCTCTTTTACACCTCTGTTTTCTTTTTAGACAAACATTATAGGCACTTGTTATTTGCACCAGTATCATGATATTAATAAAATATTTGTAAAATATTTCCTTGAATACGAGACCCAAAATATGCCAACAATGACTATCGTAAGATGCGTATCAATTGTAAGTACTTCCTTATATATTTTTCCTTTAATTCGAAGCAATCTATATTTGAACTTATAATATATAAAGGCCAACCAATATAAAATATTATTTAGCTTGTTTGTCATTGTCAAAATTTAATTTGTTAAGATTACATTAAATCTAATAAATATCTAACACTATACACTCAGCATTTTGAATTGAATTTATTTAATAGCTTGGCTAAAATAAAAATACCTCTAAAGCAAAGGAAAAAATCTACAAACACCAAGCTGGCAGGATAATAAATGGTGCTTATTGTTACTCATAATATGACTTCAGAAAAAAATAATCCAAAATCAGAAAAAACTAATTATGATGGTGTGGTAACTAAAAGCATTGCCTTTGATGGCTGTGAGGAGTGCAGTAGTTCAGATGAATGCCAGTCCAACTCAGATCAATTGTCAGTTACTTCAAAAGGATGTATTTGTTCTGTGGATGACTGTCACGAGAATGACAGCCCATTTCAAAATCCTGAATATTTTGAGACTGGATTTAAAGAAGTAATGTTCATCATATCATGTATGGTAGCACAGTTGTTGAATCAAGCAGGACAAACACAGTCCTTATCTACAATGAACGTTTTAGCAGACTATTTCAAATCGAATAGTAGTAAACAACCTTGGTTAATGGCCTCATTTCCTTTGGTGTCAGGCTCATTTATCCTAATTAGTGGTAGATTAGGCGATATTTATGGCCTTAAGAAAGCCCTTTCCGTCGGTTATATCATTATGACATTGTGGTCTATAATATGTGGCCTTGCAAAATATACTAACAGCGATGCATTTTTTATAGTATGTAGATCGTTTCAAGGATTGGGGATTGCATTTATATTACCGAATATCATGGGTTTGGTTGGGAACATCTACAAAGTTGGAACACTCAGAAAAAATATAGTAATTAGCTGTATTGGTTGTATGGCACCTGCTGGAGCCGCATTAGGTGCACTATTTGGAGGATTAATAGTAACTGAAGATGCAGAACAATGGCCTTGGGTATTTTATGCTTTTGGAATTGCTTCATTCGTTAATATGTTATTAGCACTCTATTCGATACCAAATAATGTTCCCACTAATCTGAACAATCTGAACATGGATTGGATTGGATCACTTCTAGGTGTTTCAGGTTTACTATTACTCAATATCGTTTGGAATCAAGCACCAATAGTTGGTTGGGGAGAGGCATATATTATTGTGCTCCTAATCATATCGATAATCTTGCTATTAATATTTGTGGTTTACGAAATAAAATATGCAACCTCACCATTATTGCCACCCTCAGTACTCGAAAACAAAAAGATTTTGATGATTCTTGCTGCGCTTTTCTTTGGCTGGGGCTCATTTGGTATCTGGACATACTATTATTACGCATTTCAGTTGAATCTCAGAAAATATACTCCATTGTGGGCAGGTGGTACTCATTTTATGTTTGTCATATGGGGAACTGTAGCTGCTTTTGTTGTGGCATTAACAATTAAAAAAGTAGGACCTGCTGTGTTGCTTTGTTTCTCAATGGTGGCATTTGATTGTGGGTCAATCATGCTCAGCGTAACACCCGTTCATCAAACATATTGGAGAATGAATGTGGGTATGCAAATCATATTAAGTTTTGGCATGGATTTATCTTTTCCAGCATCCTCCATAATATTAAGTGATTTTCTACCAATGCAGTATCAAGGAATGGCTGGTTCATTAGTGAATACTGTGGTAAACTATTCGACTTCTTTATGTCTTGGTATGGGTAATACTGTTGAACAGCAATACAATGCACATGGAGCAGATTTGTTAAAAGGCTACCGTTCTGCTCTGTATCTTGCTATTGGTTTAGCATCAGCTGGTGTATGCGTCAGCCTTGTATTTTTAGTTACCGATATAATAGCTAAGCGCCATAGAAAGAGAATTGAAAGTGAATGTGAAAGCTGCTAATTTAAATCATTATTCTTTGGAATGGAGGCAATAGATCTAATGAAACATTACCAAATTTTTGAACATACTGAAAATGGTAACATGCGGTTCACCCAAATAAGAACATTGTGAATACGCCGAAAACACTTTTGAAATTTTTAAAATTCTTTTATGTAATACCTCAAAAAAATTTTATAGACTGAAATAATATACTATCATATTCTTGAATACTTGTTTCAATTTCTCTAAAAGTCTGTGGATAATCCATTTGAAGAGGGTTTAAACCATTCATGTTTTAAGGTCTCCCAAAGACTTTTTGCAAGAATACGTGCACGTCCCTCAGTGGAACTTATTCCTTCAATATATACTTTCAATTTGGGTTCAGTTCCAGATCCTCTTATTGTGAACCTAACAGACTCGCCAGTATTAGAGGCACCAGAAGGAACGGCAGTAATAGTAATCATCTGGGAATTCTTATCTACAGGTAGTAAAGGTTTTTTATCAGCTGTTGTTGAATCAAATCCAATAGTTAAATCTCTAAACTCAGTTACTCTAAAATGCTCACCGATTGACTCAGGAAAACTTAATCCCATTGATGTATAGGAGGACCTTATAGATTCAAAAACTTTGTCTGTTTTAGACGGATCTGATACAATATAATAACCATTATACTCGGCTGAAACTCCATATTTATCATAGCATTCGTGGATTATATCAATAGGGTTGGATGAAGATTGTAGCCAGTTGGCGTAAGCTTGCAAGAAGACTATGGCTGCACTGACACCATCTTTGTCATGCTCCATAGCTGGGAACATATAACCGATAGCTTCTTCATAGCCGAATGGAACAAAATAGCCTTTCTCCTCAAGTTTTGCAGCTTCATTTCCAATCCATTTGAACCCTGTCAATGTGTCTTTGTAAAGGAAACCCTCTTTCTCAGCCATCCTTTTGATAACCTGAGCAGATACCGTTGAATTAAGCATAGCCAAAGGTTTGTTTTTAATACCCTTGTCTGCAGCCTTTTGATACATTTTGAATTCATAAAAGGCAAAAAGTAAACCAATTTCATTCCCTGTTAACTGCTTCCACTCATTTTTACTGTCATCTCTAACAGCAACAGAAAACCTGTCGGCGTCTGGATCATTCGCTAAAACTAACTTAATTCCATTGGCTTCAGCCAACGTAATTGCTAAATTCAAAGCACCTTTCTCCTCTGGGTTTGGAAAACTAACTGTTCTAAAGGAAGGATCTGGATCTTTTTGCTCAGGAACTGTGATATAGTCAATATTGTCTTTCAAATTAAGAGATTCATTTAAAATAGTGCTAAAAATCTGATGGCCAACTCCATGCATTGGTGTATACACAAACCAGGGCTTTTCATCTGGGGCAGCAAAATCTCTTTGAATAAGCTGATTTACTACTGAATTCAAATATGAAGTCAACATTCTCTTTCTAACATATTCAATTTTTCCATCTGTCTCTGCATTTGATAAGATCTTAGTAAAGTTCCAATCGGTTGACCATGGTTCCAAGTTATTATTAATAGTCTCAGCAATGCCATGGTCATGAGGTGGTATTATTTGACAGCCATTGGCATAATATACCTTATAGCCATTATCCATTTTCGGGTTATGACTGGCAGTAATCATAACACCAACAGAGGCATTGAGATGGTCTACACTATAGGGCACCATAGGAGTGTGAACAAATTCATCGTGGGGGTTGAGGTAGTAAACTTTGAATCCCGCTCTTATAAATGTCGCAGCAGTAACCTGTGCGAATTCTTGTGAATGATATCTGTGATCATGACCCACTACCGCTGTTAAATTTTGAGGGAATTTATCCTTGATGTATGTTGCTAATCCCTGGGACGCCTGTAAAATCACCAATTTGTTTAGCCTATTAGTACCTGCTTCCATCCGAGCTCTTAAACCAGCAGTACCAAACACTATCCTGGAGTCAAACCTCTTATGTAATTCATCCCAATTTTGATCATTGCAAAGCTTAATCACTTCATTCCTAGTCTCCTCATTCTTATCTAGCTGTAGCCATGATTCGATCGCAGTTCTTAATTCCACCGGTATATCAGTCGTAGACATTTTTTTTTAACTGTTTATTTGGCTATTGAGAGCAAAATCTATTTGATTGCAGAAATATCTCAGTATATTTTTGTCCTTTAAACACTGTTGGCATATTGATGAGTTTGCAAAATGTTTGTATAGTTAACCTAGAAACATTGGGAAGGCCCAATGGGCTTACTGTCCCCTAATATCAGAATCTTGCTGACCTATGCAATCAATTGCAGTATTTTACGTATTTTGTTACAACTATAGAGACAGTCTATATAGATATGTTATATCCGGAGCATCGTTAGTATTGTTTAGTGAAGACTTGCGTATCTATTACAAGATTGTTAGTTTGTTTTATTTTAATGTTATGCAGTTATTGAGGTAAATATAGCCAATATGTAAAACTTGTCACTGCATATAGCAGAAGAACAAGGGTATTCGTAGCTTAACAACATAATGAACCATTGGACATTAGGCATTAAAATACGACGCTAGTTAGGAATATGAAAATTAAAAGATTAGGCAAGAATTATTCTGACTCCACGGGCTAGTAAAACAGTTTTTCTTTTCGACGGAGTTTGGATAAACGACTGATGTAGTCAAAATATCCAAACCACCAAATCGATCTAATCATCTAGAGCATTCAGAAGATCTTCTTCAAAATCTGATTCAACATCACTAGATCTGTCATCATCTTTTGAAGTTAGTTGTTTCTTACTTGCCATCTCGTGAGCGTTTTCAGATACATCATCGATTGGCCTCTTTGGAAGATGATTACCATTACCGTTTGGAATTTGATCCTCTTCATTTTGGGTATCCGATGGATTGTTTAGTACATCTTCTGTGGCCTCAGGAACTTTGTTTGTTATTGAAGATTCAGAAGAATTACCATTTGCGGCCAAGCCATTATCAGTGTCTTCTGATATAAGGCTATCTTCATCTGAGTTATCATCATCTGAGCCAAATTCAACCTCATCCTCATCGTCGTTAAGCCATGAAGTATCTCCACCAAATAATGGCATTGTAGGTTCCATTTGATTAGCCCTCTCATTGAGCTCTTCCTCCTCTTCAATTTCTAATTCCTCTAACTTCTTTTTCTTTTGTTCTAGCTTCTTTTTGAATTCAATCAATTCATCTTCTGAAACAGGTTGCTCAACTATTAACAAGTATGGTTTTTCATCAATGCGCTTCCATGATGCCAGACATTCAAAAATCCAATCTGGGTGTACAACTTTGATATCGGGGTTAAATGCTTTTGCGAGCCGTGCTTTGTAGGTGCCCGGAGTCTTAGTGACTACATGAGTTGTGTGTTCATCTATATCAGATGTACTTTCAGCACCAAAAAGACTGGTCCAGATAACTATATCCGCCCTTTTGATGTCAGTACCCAATGGAATCAAACCAGAAAAAACGAAATGACATTCTTTGAATACTTTTTTCTTTAACTTAGGAAGTAACATGGTAATATCGGCTTCATTTTGGTCACTAGCATCTTCCAATAAATGGTAGAATTCCTTATGTATGTATGCCAGAGTATCTTTCAAATAAAACAATTCATCATCATCATCGATCAGTAAACGTTGATCGTGTAAGTGTTTCTGGAGTTTTGCTAAAGGTCTATTTTGTTGCTGGACTTCCAATGACGCGGAGAATTCAAGCTTCTTAGCTATCTTTTCCTTGGATTCTTGGTCGGTGCTTTCTTCAGCGGTGGCCATTTGGTGATTTAGCTTTTCTTCTTGCCTTTTAACTTCTTCATCAATTTTTTCCTGTAGTTTTTTTTCTGTATCCATAATATCTGTCAATAACTCCTCTGACTCTTTGATTTTTTGGCGTGTTCGTCTCCCTAATTGTAGCATGGTAGTTTGCTGCTTCGGTAGGAAGTTGGAATTAATATCTCCAACGCCCACAAAAAAGTTATAAGGCACAACTTTAATTAAATTTGGACACCAATTCCAAACATCACCTCTATCGTCTATTACAACAACCATAGACTGGTCAGTTGGAAAAAGTCTAGTTAACGACTTCTGTGTTAATGAGCCATTTTCATCTCTAGAAAGTATTCTATCGCCGAAAAGAGATTTATCTGGATCTATTATCTTGGCAATCTCTAAAGCATATGCTCTGGTAGCCATTGTATATATATGCATCTCGTATAAAGGCGCGATTTTCTCAAAGAATTCCTTCAACCCTGGTCTGATCTTAACATAGTACCAACATGTTCGTACTGGTGGTTTTGGTCCCATATATATTAGTGGTAAAATTGGTTCCTCTTCTAATGAGAAGCATTTGACATCTTTTAACGTTTCGTAGTTTGGATTGGAAGGGTCGGCTTTCCACTCGCCTATTGTTGGGTCCACACCACAATGGATTACAGTTTGGTCTAAATCAACTACCAATACTAATTTTTTTTCATTCTTTAACCGGGTAGTTATCTGTTTATCTAAGTCTATAGCTTCCTTTCTGCTGACTCGCAGATTTGTGTCAGTATGTGAAATGGTCAGGTTTGCATCCACTTGGTCATACTCATCGACTTCCTTTCCACACATTGTACAAAGGCCACCATAAACTATATCATGGTTACAAGGTCTTTTTATTTCACATACAGCCATATTTGGGCCAGCAATTTCATCTTTCTCATCAACGTTCCAGGATAAAAGGTCGCCTTCAAAAGGTGCCTCATAGAATTCGATTGACTCCCTGACTTTTCTTTTAGATTTTTCAATCTCTGGTCCTTCATAATCTATGTCGTTATCGTCTGGTGAATTGGCAATCTCAACCATATACCAAAACTTATATGCAAACAAACGTTGACCTTTTTCCACATAGCTACCTATGGGCACCATCAACTCATCTACAGTAATAGGGTATGGCAACCCCATTGGAGTAAGAACAGGTGTACTCATAATGCCAAGGTGCTAAGTATATTAATGTTTAATTATCTTGTAAGACAATTGGTTTTGAACCTTAGAATTGTTGTATTCCAATTTTGAAATCCCAATATTTTTTTAAAGTTCTCTTGAAGCAAAGAGAGAGTTCTCTGATTTAGCACAATATGCTGATACCTCTCAAATAGATAAAACAGCTGAGTTTTTAACCTTCGGAATGAGTTGTAGATGGGAGGACAGTCGGATTTTGTATTGACCCGAAAATGTAAATAATGTCCAATATAGTTCCACAGGCTCAATTCTAACGCAGTCGGTACCTGTCAAAGTGTAATGCTAAGCTATAACAAACACTGTATAGTTGTTAGTTCTATTAAGTTGGTTGTTGGTAGGTTATGGAAATAATAAACATATTAAAAGCATGTTAAGGTTAGTTGATCTTCTTGTTTTCCTTCATCTTTTTTTTTTTCAGCTGTGTCTCTTGTTTTTTTCAAGGGAAACTTGATGGGATGAGATGGCCAGATGCCATGGGTGAACGGAAAGGCTTATGGTGACTGACCTATAGTGACCCATACTATACATAGTTGCACATGGAATGCATTAGCTTACGTACGCAAATCACTAATAATTGCTGTGTGAAGATGGTGTTTCACATCTTGCATCAATTATTAAATAACTGTTTTGATTTAAATATATAAGATGAATGAAGTAATTGATTATCTGGGCATAATTGGTAATTCTATATAATATATACATCTGCTAAAACGTACTTGTTTTGAAGATTTAATTCTTTTACACATCACCATTCAGGAGGGCATCAAGAGCTCCTTGAACAGAGCCACCACTACGTCTCAATGCTGCAACATTTCTATCAAAATCAAAGAAGCCCATGTCATTCAGCTGTCTTAATTGTTGTTCGTAACGCTCTTCTGGAGGTCTGTTGTCTTCTTGTGCTGGTGCAGGTAGTTGTCCACCTAGCAATGATGCTAATAGGGTAGGGTCAAAAGCCGGTTGCTGTACGCCAGCACCACCTTGCTGGTTGTTCATGTTGCCCATCATGGCAGCAAATGGGTTGCTTGCAGGATCCATTAGTGCGGCAAATGGGTTGGCAGCAGCGTTAGGGTTAGCGTTTGCGTTACTGTTCGTTCTGTTGTTTGTACTTGTGTTCTCTGTAGAGCCTGTAGTAGTTTCAGTATCGTCTCCGCCTGGAGCTGGGAAAGCCGAAGCATCTGTTGCATCTGCGCCAGGCATACCACCTTGACCGTTCATCATTCTTGCGAATTGCATACTTTGTCTAATCATGGCAGGGTTTGTCAGCATTTGTCTGAAGAACGGACTCTGTAGCATTTGTCTAGCCTGTGGGCCCATTGCTTGTAGTTGTGGATTGGATTGTATCATGAAGTCTAGCATCTCTGGGTTGCTCAACATTTCGTTCATTTGCGACTGGAAGATAGGGTTTTCCATCATCCTTAGCATTTCGTCCTGATCTGGGGCGTTATTAATGCCACCATCGGGGCCAAACATATCGGCAGAGGGCAAATTGGCGTAGCCTGCGTAACGAGCTCCGGTAAGGTCAGCCAATGGGTTGAAACCGCCAGTTTGTCCGGAGGCAATGTTGGATGGCACCGCAGTGGTAGAAGAGTTGCTGGATTCGTTAGCATTAGTAGGAGCATTTGAAGTAGAAGCGTTACCACCAGACTTCACCATATGTATCGCATGGTCATCCTTGATGTTGTAGGACTCAACAGTTTGGTCATCCTTCAAAATCTTACCAGAGTAAATCAGCCTCTGATTACCTGAAGGGATCTCAGAAACTTTGGCAATCTCCTCTTTCAAATTCAAGATCGTTTGCGAGGGATCGATGGAGACGTCCCATTTGTTCTGACCAGACTTGATATGGATAGTAATCGACATTATTTTCTCAGGAGTATCGTTAATCGCGGGTAGAGTCTCTCAACACGCAACAGTAGAGAGTATCTTAAAGCAAACCACAAATGCCTTTCCACTAGAAGTTGTAGCAAAGGTAATCTACATATGTACCATTGTTTCCGAATAAGTTGGGATTCTAGAAAGGCCTTCCAACTTTGTATGATCATGATTAGGGTGAACAATAGATGAACGGAACACAGTGGAAGCAAGAAGATTTTAGGGTTTGGTTCTGAGAAAAAGCACCGGGTCTTTGAAACCCTAATTCTTTCTTCTTTCAAATCCCCAGTATTCCATACTATAGCTAAGTGGGATAACGCAACAAGAAAAAAAGCCAAAATTAGGGCTTTACTTTGCCCACCCCCCCCCCCCCCCCCCCCCCCCCCC
>ERZ1036435.157-NODE-157-length-57836-cov-11.972102_pt1 | contig 57836 bp, 27 predicted proteins | sample MGYA00514223_ERZ1036435 | MGnify/ENA primary metagenome ERZ1036435 (study PRJEB33795, sample SAMN09464927) | human gut metagenome | host: Homo sapiens | place: USA: Stanford, California | collected 2016-08 | study: EMG produced TPA metagenomics assembly of the... | reverse complement strand
GTTGTACAGAGAGCAGGTGTACCCTACCGGGTTGACAGCCGGGTTGACAGCCTAGACTTTTGGCTTTGGTAGGAAATTCTGGCTTTTCGCTCAACATTGGACATTCCCCATAGCTTTGAGCTTTGACTTGACACTTCGGAGAAATCGTCCTCGGTCTCACTGCTGCTGACTTCCCACTTCAGACTGCTCCATCAATATTTTCACATGTCAACTTTTGGTGAGTACTCGTCCTGCTTGTGAAAATTTCTTGTCGAAAAAGCCTGCCCTATCTTGGACTAAGTCTTGACAATTTTTCACTTTGGCTTGGATGGCAGCCAATGTCACCTATCTCTAACTCGAGTATATCAATATATAAAGTGAGCGATTGTATTGTGACTTGTAATCAGTAAATATCAGGCAACAGACCAAGGGTAAACTGAGCTTTTGATTATATTGCCCGTTAAAAGACAGACTCTGAACGACACATATACGACATGGTTATGAAACCTGAAGTTGAGCAAGAATTGGCTCACGTTTTACTTACTGAGTTGTTGGCTTACCAATTCGCTTCTCCAGTGAGATGGATTGAGACTCAGGATGTTCTGCTAAAGGATTTCAACACTGAAAGAGTCGTTGAAATCGGCCCCTCCCCTACTTTGGCCGGTATGGCCCAGAGAACCTTGAAGAACAAGTACGAGTCATACGACGCTGCTTTGTCCTTGCAGAGACAGGTTCTATGCTACTCCAAGGACGCTAGAGAGATATACTACACAGCCGACCCAGCTGAAATTGAGCCAAAGGAAGAGCCAAAGGCTGAAGAAGCTGCCGCTCCCGCACCAGCTGCTGCCCCAGCTGCCACTCCAGCTCCAGCCCCAGTTGCTGCCCCAGCCCCAGCTGCTGCCGCTGTCGATGTCCCAGATGAGCCAGTAAAGGCTTCTTTGCTATTGCACACCCTGGTTGCTCATAAGTTGAAGAAATCACTAGACCAAGTGCCAATGTCCAAGACTATCAAAGACTTGGTCGGTGGTAAGTCCACTGTTCAGAATGAAATCTTGGGTGATCTGGGTAAAGAATTCGGTACCACACCAGAAAAGCCAGAAGACACCCCATTGGAAGAGCTGGCTGAAACTTTCCAGGATACTTTCTCTGGTGCTTTAGGTAAACAATCTACTTCTCTATTATCAAGAATGGTCTCATCCAAAATGCCTGGTGGTTTCAACATGACTTCTGTCAGAAAATACTTGCAATCCCGCTGGGGTCTCGGTCAAGGCAGACAGGACTCTGCTTTACTGGTTGCTTTAAGCAACGAACCAGCATCTCGTCTAGGTGCAGAGCCAGATGCAAAGACTTTCTTGGATGCCCAAGTCCAAAAGTACGCACAAATTTCCGGTTTGGATCTTTCTGCAGCTTCAAGCTCAGCATCTGCTGGTGGTGCCGGCGCTAGCGCTGGTGGTGCTACCATTGATGCTGCAGCTCTGGAAGAAATTACCAAAGATCACAAGGTTTTGGCTCGCCAACAATTGCAAGTCCTTGCTCGTTATTTGAAAATGGACTTGAACAACGGCGAGAGAAAGTTCTTGAAAGAAAAGGACACTGTTGCAGAATTACAAAGTCAATTGGATTACATTACAAACGAATTGGGTGAATTCTTTGTTAATGGTATTTCTACTTCATTCTCAAGAAAGAAGGCTAGACAATTCGACTCTTCATGGAACTGGGCCAGACAATCTCTACTTTCATTGTACTTTGAGATTATTCACGGTGTTCTAAAAAATGTCGATAGAGAAGTTGTCACCGAAGCAATCAACATCATGAACAGGTCAAATGAAACATTGATTAAATTCATGGAATATCATGTCTCTAAAACAGATGTATCGAAGGGTGAGAACTATAAGTTGGTTAAGGAATTGGGTGACCAATTGATTGAAAACTGTAAGCAAGTTCTTGATGTTGACCCTGTTTATAAGGATGTCAGCAAGCCAACTGGTCCAAAGACTACGATTGATAAGAATGGTAACATTAAGTATTCTGAAGAACCAAGAGATAAGATTAGAAAGTTTTCTCAATATGTTCAAGAAATGGCTTTGGGTGGTCCACTAACTAAAGAAGATCAACCAACTATTCAGGAGGACTTGACTCGTGTTTACAAGGCCATCAGCAGCCAAGCTGCTGAACAAGACGTCACTGAGGCAACCCGTGCTGAATTTGAAAAGTTATACAGCGATCTAATTCAATTTTTGAAAACATCCAAGGAAATTGATGCTCAACAGACCACTCAATTGGCTGGTATCGTTGATGACGCTTTAGACAAGGACTCAACTAGAGAAGTCGCATCATTGCCAAATAAATCGACTATTTCTACTGCTGTCTCCTCTACTATTCCTAGACAGACTGTTCCATTCTTGCATTTGAGAAAGAAGGCACCTTCAGGTGAGTGGAAATATGACCGTCATTTGTCTTCCCTATTTTTGGATGGTTTGGAGAGAGCCACAATTAATGGTGTTACATTCAATGACAAATATGTATTAATTACCGGTGCAGGTCAAGGCTCCATCGGTGCTGAAGTTCTGCAAGGTCTGCTTCAAGGTGGTGCAAAGGTTGTTGTGACTACTTCTCGTTTTTCCAAGAAAGTCACAGACTACTATCAATCAATGTACGCAAAGTTTGGTGCCAGAGGATCAACTTTGGTTGTTGTACCATTCAACCAAGGTTCTAAACAAGATGTTGAAGCTTTGATTGACTACATCTATGACGATGAGAAGAATGGTGGTTTAGGTTGGGATTTGGATGCTTTTATTCCATTTGCAGCCATTCCTGAAAACGGTATTGAGCTTGAAAATATCGATTCTAAGTCAGAATTTGCTCACAGAATCATGATGACTAACATTTTGAGAATGATGGGTTGTATTAAAAAGCAAAAATCTGCGAGGGAAATCGAAACTAGACCAGCCCAAGTTATATTACCTATGTCTCCAAATCATGGTACTTTTGGTGGTGACGGTTTATACTCTGAATCTAAGTTATCTTTAGAAACTCTATTCAATAGATGGCATTCTGAATCTTGGGCTAACCAATTAACTGTCTGTGGTGCAGTGATTGGTTGGACAAGAGGTACTGGTTTGATGACTGCCAATAATATTATTGCAGAAGGTATTGAAAAAATGGGTGTCCGTACTTTCTCTCAAAAAGAGATGGCCTTGAACCTGCTTGGTTTGATGATCCCAGAAATTGTTGAATTGTGTCAAAAGTCTCCTGTTATGGCTGATCTAAATGGTGGTCTACAGTACCTAACTGACTTGAAAGAATTTACAGCTAAATTGCGTAGAGAATTGACTGAAACCTCTGAAATCAGAAAAGCTGTTTCTATCGAAACCGCTTTAGAACATAAGATTGTCAACGGTAACAAGGCAGATGAAGCCTATGCCAAGGTTGAGGTTCAACCAAGAGCCAACATTCAATTAAACTTCCCAACCTTGAAGAATTACAAGGACATCAAAAAGATCGCTAAAGAGGAACTTGAAGGTATGCTAGATCTTGAAAGGGTTATTGTTGTTACAGGTTTTTCAGAAGTTGGTCCATGGGGTTCTTCTAGAACAAGATGGGAAATGGAAGCTTTTGGCGAATTTTCACTTGAAGGTTCTGTAGAAATGGCCTGGATGATGGGTATGATCAAGTACCATAACGGTAATCTAAAGGGCCGTCCTTACACTGGATGGGTCGACGCAAAGACCAATGAACCTGTTGATGACAAGGATGTAAAAGCTAAATATGAATCCAAAATATTGGAACATAGTGGTATTAGATTAATTGAACCAGAATTGTTCCATGGTTACAATCCAGAAAAGAAGCAAATGATTCAAGAAGTTATTGTTGAAGACGATCTTGAACCATTTGAAGCATCAAAGGAAACTGCTGAACAATTTAAGCACGAGCATGGCGATAAGGTTGACATTTTTGAGATTCCTGAAACAGGTGAATACTCTGTTAAGATTTTGAAGGGCGCTACTTTGTATATTCCAAAGGCTCTAAGATTTGATCGTTTGGTTGCTGGTCAAGTACCAACTGGTTGGAACGCCAAAACTTATGGTATTTCTGATGATATCATTTCTCAAGTTGATCCTATCACATTGTTTGTTTTGGTTTCAGTTGTCGAAGCTTTCATCACTTCAGGTATTTCAGATCCATACGAAATGTACAAATATGTTCACGTATCTGAAGTTGGTAATTGTTCTGGTTCCGGTATGGGTGGTGTTAGCGCACTTCGTGGTATGTTTAAGGACCGTTACAAAGATATGCCGGTTCAAAATGACATTCTACAAGAATCATTTATCAACACTATGTCTGCTTGGGTTAATATGTTGTTAATATCATCTTCTGGTCCAATCAAGACACCAGTCGGTGCTTGTGCTACCTCAGTTGAATCTGTTGACATTGGTGTTGAGACAATTCTTTCTGGTAAGGCTAAGATTTGTATTGTTGGTGGTTATGATGATTTCCAAGAAGAAGGTTCTTATGAATTTGGTAACATGAAAGCTACTTCTAATACTCTTGAAGAATTTGAACATGGCCGTACCCCTGCTGAGATGTCTCGTCCAGCTACAACATCTCGTAATGGGTTCATGGAAGCCCAAGGTGCTGGTATCCAAGTTATTATGAATGCAGACCTAGCTCTAAAGATGGGTGTTCCAATTTATGGTATTGTAGCTCTAACAGCTACTGCCACTGACAAGATTGGTAGATCCGTGCCAGCTCCAGGTAAGGGTATTTTGACAACTGCTAGAGAACACCATGGTGCAATGAGATTCCCAACACCAATGATGGATATCAAATACAGAAAGCGCCAACTTGTCTCACGTGAAAAGCAAATCAAGCAATGGGTTGAGGATGAATTAGAAATGACTAAATATGAAGCAGAAGGTCTCTCTGATTCTGAAAGAAATGCATTCTTTGCTGAACGTTCTGAAGAAATTAAGAAGGAAGCACAAAGACAATTGAAATCGGCTCAAGCCCAATGGGGTAACGAGTTTTTCAAGAATGATCCACGTATTGCTCCATTGAGAGGTTCGCTAGCTGCATTTGGTTTGACAATTGATGACCTTGGTGTTGCTTCTTTCCACGGTACCTCTACTAAAGCCAATGATAAGAATGAAAGTGCTACCATCAATGAAATGATGAAGCACTTGGGTAGATCTGAGGGTAACCCAGTTATTGGTGTTTTCCAGAAGTTCTTGACCGGCCATCCAAAGGGTGCCGCTGGTGCTTGGATGTTGAATGGTGCTATTCAAATTTTGAACAGTGGTATTGTTCCTGGTAACCGTAACGCTGATAATGTTGACAAGTTATTGGAGCAGTTTGACTACGTCTTATACCCATCAAAGTCTATCAAGACTGATGGTATTAAGGCTGTTTCTGTAACTTCATTTGGTTTTGGTCAAAAGGGTGCTCAGGCTGTTGTAATTCATCCAGACTATTTGTACGCTGCTATTGATGAAGGTAGATATAATGAATATGCTGCTAAGGTGACTGAAAGAGAAAAGGCTGCTCACAAGTTCTTCCACAATGGTATGATTTACAATAAACTGTTTGTTAGTAAAGAGCATGCACCATATGACGATTCCTTAGAGGAAAAGGTTTATTTGGACCCATTAGTCCGTGTTGAAAATGATAAGAAGAGTGGGGAACTAAAGTTTTCATCGAAGGGTATTCAGAAGCACGACACTTACTTGAGTGAAAGCGCCAAGAAGACTTCTGAAATGATTTCGGGTTCTTTGAAGGAGGAAACTAAAAATGTTGGTGTCGATGTTGAGCTAATCGCAAGTATCAATATTGATAACGAAACATTTATTGAAAGAAACTTCACCTCAGAAGAAGTAAAATACTGTTTCTCTCAGCCATCTGCTCAGAGTTCATTTGCTGGTACTTGGTCTGCTAAGGAGGCCGTATTCAAGAGTCTAGGTGTAAAGTCTCGCGGTGCAGGCGCTCCTATGAAGGAAATCGAAATCCTACGTGATGTAAACGGTAAACCAACAGTTACTCTTCATGGTGAGGCTAAGAAACTTGCTCAAAAAGAAAGTATCAAGGCTGTTTCCGTTTCTATCTCTCATGATGACTTCCAAAGTATCGCTGTAGCAATTGCTAACAAATAATTCAACAAATTTTTCATAAACTTTAATTAGAATAGCTGATATATATTTGATACAGTTGAAATTGATAACTTTGCTTTTTAGGTTTCTTTACTCTTTTGTTTTCATGGTAAACTTGTATAGCACCTTGAAATTACCTAGGGCATTATGTGCACCTTTATAGAAGGCGGGTTTAAGAGAAATTCAGTGGAAGAACACTTTGGTTAAACGAAATTATTAGAGGGACGGCAACAATTGTGTCTCGCAACAGCAGATATTTCAATCAGTGTTGTAAAACAAGATCTGAATTGCCATTTATAGTAACAAGGGTACCCACTCTGTATGGGATACATCTTTGCCTAGAATAGATCCTCATGTAATCTATAGGGTCTATATTCTGTATTTACTTTTTGGTTCTGGGAGATTTCTTCTTATTCAAACTATTCGAATGGTTTTTTGGCAAATTCTTAGACGAGCTATTGAGCATGTAATTGGCATTAGTCCTGCTATTATCGGGGTCTGCGCCACACCGATTAGAAGAATTGTGCCGATGAGACAAAAGAAAAAGGGAAAAAGTATAGAAAGATTACGTAAATTGATTTGAAATCAGAGTGAAGTTGAATAATGCTTCATTGAATTTCTCTCCTTTTGGGTAAGAATACTTATACCACGCCGCTTGAGAACCCCATCCAACAAAAAACAACAGATTTATTAGGTCATTTGGCAGTACTGCCATTTGTCCTTTGTCATTGCTAATAGTTTTCAAGACGGAACAGTTATAGTGCGCTAGTTTGAGTGCCATCTAATACGTAATACAGACTGTGCAGGTACTTCTTAAACAATATTTTCAGAGAAAAGTAAGCCAGAAAGTTCCGTGAGTAGCAACTTTATAAGAAGTGGTCTCCACGCCATTTAATCAGTTTCCGTCCTCGGCTATCCCCTATTTCTGTCATAATGTAAGAGCGATGTCCAGGGTACTTGGCATATAATAAAAATCTGTTTGTCCTTTGACTGTTTTTCTCAGCATTTTTATCAGCTTCTTGTAATGTTTTGTTTTGAGTTGTATGTTACAAACAATGCATTTTTATAAACACCCTTAGAAAACTACCCATTTGGGAATATTACATAATCTTCAGCCACTATTATTAGACATTCGCCCAGTCTGTTTGGTGACATTTTGACGCTTTCGTGGTTTTACAGAGTTTTGCGCATGATAGTGGTTAACCCCAATCGATACTGTCTATTTTATGCTTCAGATTCTGTATTTAAGTTTACGAGAAGGTGGGGCAGTTTCAATACGACTATATTTTCAAATCAGAGAAGTGAATAGGCGCACCCATGGACACGCTTGCTAGACACTGCCGTAGCAGTAAACCCCAATTCTCCGATCAAAAACCACCAAGACACTGTCACCAGAGCCTGAAATGATATAGCAAACTGATGCGTTTTTCCTTTTTTTTCTGTATTTACGATAAATGTGAGTTTGAATATTCTTATTTTTGTTTCTACTTTGACTTGTATATTTGTATTCCAGGAGCATTTGCTTGAGGGGTGAAAGGTGAAAAATAGTGAGTTTGAACCGTTATATCTTTTTAGGTCCCTTGCCAGTTTTGTGTTAGAATTAAGTTGCCATTCAGGGGGAGAAATAGATGTAGTAAGGTTCCTTCTGGATTACAAGTCTAAGCTTTCTCTACGTATCATTTCTTGTTGGAATCATTTTTCTATTGTTGAAAAAATCGCCTACAGGGGCATAGATGTGGGCATGTAGTTTATCTTTTTTTTTGAATTGCACATCAGTCCTTTCACTGGTGTGAACCCTAAACGATTCTGTCTCGAGAGCACTTTTTTTTGTTTTGCAACTTTAGCATACTCTAATAGAGCTTGGTCTCCTAACGATGCCAACATGTTAGATCAGAGGATGGAAAGGTAAGGTGTTGTTAAAGAAAACTACCCCGATTAGGAATCGCCAGAAAGAACATATAGCTGCCGGCAATATTCTGCGCATGGCAAAATGAACCCTAAAGATACACGGGATTTGGTATGTTATATGCGCTAATTTCAAACTCTTCAATGCCACATGCACTATTTTTTTTTTCTGTGAGTACCACACAAGCCTGACACACACTTTGTTTCAACAGAGTTTCCACTGTGTTTCCACTTTTCTATTTTGCGATTTCCCATTCCCAGTTAACGTTTTAATCACCGTTAGTTTGTTGTCCGTTGTTTTCTCTGTTACCATGGTAGTTTAAACAATGCGGTCCCGCGCATTGTTCTGAGGTAGCTGACATTCTGAGCCATTTAACTGTCGATCCGTTCTGAGAACCGTAACTTCCCCTCCCTCTTAGCCCTTTCTTTTCATGACATATCGAATGACAGGACACCAATTAAGATATTTTTAGGTAATCACAACAAGTTGCTTTTTTTTTTGTTGTTGTTCTACTCATTCTCATCCCACGCAATTCTCTGACCATTCCTTGTAATTCTTCATCCCTTGTTTCACAAAAATGCCCCTGTAATGTTTCACCCCGATCGCCTCTCCCTTACCCTTTTCTCTCCTTTCTGAGTTGTCTCTCCTTCCCTCAGTCAGGTGCGTGTAAGTGTGTCTTCTGGTAACCCACGGTAGCCAGCTCTATAGCTTCCTATCCCCGTCTGCAACTCCTCCTACGCAGTTTCTTTCATATAATTTTCTAGGTCTTCAGAATTGCCCGTATAAGCACATCTACATTCTTGAGAATTCCAGAGACACCGAAACTCCAACCTTTTAGAGAAAAGCACCTAGATACCAAAAACCTCTCCGCACCTTTAACTGATATAGCAAAAACCTGTACATCTTACCCCCCTCCTCCTTCTTATCTTCCTAGCCCCTGATCGTTTGTAATTCTACGCTAAGACGATGGGGTCCTAACAAATCACTGCATGAGATCCGAGTCCCTTTAACCGAAAAGAAAAAGGAATGACCTCTTCTTTCATCTACTCCTCATTTGTTACCGTCTAGGAAACGGAAAATCTTTTCTTCTTTAGGTTGCCTTAGAAGGTGTGTGAGAGTCTCCCTCCGCATTTGCTGTTAATTACATGTCACCGGTACGTATATTACTGTGGGCATTACTTTTTTCTTATTCGTTCTGCAGTTAGCTCTGAGTGACTACAGCATTACAAATGCTATCGTTTGTCCTGATTAACCAACTGCTAGGTCCGCTTCGTTCTGATTCTAGTATGGCAGTCCAGTGGCTATAATCCCTTCCCTGATATACAGCACTGAATGTGTAGGACGAACTGTTCTGATCGGGGACTCACCCATTTTTGATTCTACAGCTTATTGTTTTCCTGGCTCAGCTTCGATCTCCCCTCTGTTCCGAGCAGACTCTTAAAGAAACCCCTGTATCACCGGGTATCCCATAAAAAAAAGACGGGTCCAGTGACCACCATCCATTTTCACAGAAATGCTATGAGAGATTACAGTACAAGTTTACTAATGGTACAGGACTTCTATATTCTCTCATCCATTCTGAGAGCGCAACTATTCTAGGCCAAAGGCTACACCACCCACCATCATTTCTGTGGGCCAGAGATAACAACATTTCCTTTATTTCTGCCCCTCCCCAGCTGCTCCCCACGGTGAAAACGGTTTTCTCTGCAAAGCCAATATTCCATTCTGGCATATTCCGCAGCAGAGTAACACTCAAAGCACGCAGGGACAAATTTTGACAATAACGCTTTGTAATAGATAAGTAATTCGGAAAATACAGTAAACCCCTCGGAGAAGCGGGTGGTGAGTGAGGGATAAGCGGACGGGTCTCAGAACGTTAGAGTTTTCTTTCAAGTTGTCCTTGTCTAGATGCGAGGTACTGCCTTAATTTCTGTGGGGAGGGGGGAAGGGAGGGAGGTAAAGAAGAACCCATTTTCACGGAATGCCTTGCGGAATGCGGTCGAGAATCTTCAGCCAATGAGCAGAGAATTAACCTGTTGCCCCTTCCACGCCAACGACTCTGGATATTGGGTAAGGAAGCATCAAAAGGTTGACCATTTCTTCTGTAAACTGTAAATGTAAACCCTACACCCTAAGCTAATACAAACGATGAGACAATAACGTAACTCACTTTCATCTTGTATTGTCTACAGCTTTTAGGTGGGTTTTCTTGGAAGCTGCAAAAACGGATTACAGGCCTTTACTATCTACGCATAAACATCGAAGAGGGTTTTTTTTTTTACCAATTTTGCGTTGGTGCTTCCTTTACTTCTGCTTCTAAAGTCTTGTTCTTCCCACTTCCTTCTGCAAGGGTAAAGGAGAGCAAAAGACAATCAATTCTCCTAAGACATTATCGATACATTTGCTCCTAGATGCAAATGAACTAGAAAAGGAAAGTTAACTTCTATTCAATCAGCAGGAAAGTCTTTGTCCCCTCCTTCCATCAATTCTGCATTTGGTTATATTTAACGTTCTCCCGTTATAACAATTATAGTTACTACCATCCCATCGTATTGTCTACTCTCATTTTTTAAATTACATTTGTGTTCAAAAGAAAAGAAAAATTTTTTAGGTATTTGGTATAAAGATTTGTTATATAAACAACCTTCGATGATCAAGAGTCTCTATATCTTTTTCCTTTGATTATGTAGGAAGCATACGCATGTTCACACTTGTTATTAATTATTTGCCTTCTATTCCGATGATGCAAAATTTCCATTATCTCAAAAACTAAACCAATACTTAACTAATAATAAAATCGAGGCTAAAAAGCTGACGCAAAACTAAGGATAAAACACTACCGAAAAATTACTGACATTTTTCATGGAATAAAACTTGACTACATACAATAACATACAGTATTGTATTGTAAACTATATTTTGGGTATTTTAACAAGCGATATTCAAGAAAAAAATACTGTGTTCGAAAAAGCTAGTTGAAGAAATTCGACATAATAACAACAGAAGATCATCATATCTTCACACCAGCATATCATTATTATATCTGAAAGAAACTATCAGAATCCGAAATTAAATTAAATTTATTTTTATTTTTAAAATTTGACAGCTGTTATTTTTTCTTTTCTGGATGACTAACGAAATAACAGGAGTCGAGAAGAAAACTGCTAAAGGCAGGTTTAAAAAACCAAAGGAGAAAAACTTCAAATGTACAGGGTATCCAGGTTGTGAGATGTCTTTCTCAAGGGCAGAACATCTGGCGAGACATATAAGGAGGCATACAGGCGAAAAGCCTTTCAAATGTGATATATGTTTAAAATATTTCAGCAGGATAGACAATTTAAAACAGCATAAGGATACCGTCCATGCGAAAGATAATGTGAAAAACAACAGCCAGCATCATCAAATTCATGTTAATGGAGCCAAATCATCTAACATAACTTTGAAATATAGTGACTGGAGGCCTCGTAGTGGGACATTCTCAGCTGCGAATGGAGTTGGGAATGCAGCCGCCGTTTCACGGGATAGGAATAATAATTTCAAAAACCGCAATAATAATATGAATGGTTCTAACGAAGACAGCATGGTATATCATCATTACGATGGCAACGGTTATAAAAATGGCGGAATCGATATGAAATCTAATAAGCAGACGAGGAAGTCTATTCTAAAAGATGATAAACGGAAAAGATCGTACTCTAGTGACAATTTTTCAACGTCATCTTCTTCATCATCATCCTCTCCCCCATCTTCCAATGGGGATTCATGTTTTAGTGCAGGCATTACTAACAAGAATAGCAACGGAGGTAGCAGCGGCAGTAGTAGTGCAAGTAGCTATACTAACAACGGTAAAGGAAAACATATGATTTCTAGCGAAGGGAATGACTATGTACATCATAAGAAGAATCACAATAACAGTATTAGCAGTGGAAGCAGTAGTAGCAGTAGTAGTAGCAATGAAACAGCTTTGAATAAGGATGAAAAAGTTAAACTTACTGGAAGCATAAATACTAATAACAAAACAATAGGCAATGGTCGTGATTTGACCTTCAGAAATGCCGCTATAGGAGGTTCTTCGATGGCGAACTTACTGCCGAATAACAGTAACAATGAGGGAAATACCAGATATGGAAAATATTGGTCACCTCCTGTTATGATGGGACCCAACAAATATGATGGTTCTAATGCAGAAAATAGTGGCTTTACAATTTACAAAAATTTTCCTTCAGAGAGAAATCAGAGATATAAGGAATCATTTTCAAGGAGAAATTGGTTCAGTGAAGGTTCTCAGACGGTAGCACAGCTTCCTAGTGTTGTTTATAATGGGAGAGATGGTCAAAATAATGATTATTACTCAAAAGTAGCACCACCCTTGTTTTCGGGAAACATGAATAACCTTCCTCATATCACTGATTTTTATAAAGGTAAGAGTGATAGTGCTGAGCCTTACAGGAAGAGCATTAATGGAAGAAGATTTAGTGCTCCTTATGTGCATGACAGGTTACATTTGCAACCAAATCTATCAAAGCAACTCTCTACACCTGGCTCAGAAGAGCAGACTAGAGGATCTGCTATAAATGTACAGAAGACAATGGAAAGCCCTCCATACTTAATTCCTGTGAATAACGAGCCGCTCATGGTTTCTTCTTTTTCTGGACAGAATATGTCTGGTAGTAATAACAATAGCATGAATGTCCATAGCAATGGCTGTGGTCCTTTGTCTGGTGCACCATCGACTATGATCACAACAACAGCAACAGTGACACCACAGGATGGTCAGCAGGTTGATCCTACTCAAACTATAAATGAAAATGAGGATATAGTTATGAAAGACCATGTTCAACGAGATGAATTACAGATGGCAAAACCAGTTATCATAAAGAACAATAATGGTACAACATTTGCTAGAGGCAATAGATTACCACCGTTACAAAGCTTTTCTAGGACGGATACGATGAGCAACCCATATTAAAAGGCTGGTACTTTACAATAAAGGATAACTCTTTTAAATTGGTTTTAATTTCATACATTAATTTATACAAGAAAATTTTCTATATCCTCCTATTTGGATGAGCTTTCATTTCTAATTTTACATTGGTTTTTACTTGAGCGCCAAATTTTGTTTATCAAATGTTATAGGATGGGTTCGATAGATATATTTCGTTGGTTGGTTATTTTTTTTCTTGTGTTCTGGTCACGGTCTAATTTTTGTTTTTGATACATTTGAATCTATAAGTAGTTAATTTTTTTGCAGCGCTTATAAAGATATTATCATCATCATTTTCCGTTTCGACATATGTTTTCCACGTGTAGCATGAATAAGTAATTGATATTATAGAATATAAGTACAAAATTCCACATATTAAGCACTCAGTCCAGGAGCCGCAAGTAATGAGAAGTTTGCCGATTTGTGGCTGGCAAGGCTGCCTTTCTCAAGCAAAACAGCATTCCGATACATTCTGTAACTGAGAATCAGGTACAAAGTAGGGGGACCGTCCATGAATGTGGTTCGCAAAAATCCACACAACAAGATGGTTTACCTCCGAGGGGGGGAAAGCTGGGTAAACAACAATAGGACTTTTCGACCTTTCGATGCAAGATGAGGGATTTACCGAGAACACTACTGTCCGTCAGCTCCAACTTGTTTGCTTGGTTGCTTCTAAGATGTCTTGAAATCCCCTTGTCCCTCAAGGTAATTGCAAGCCAACGAAAGCCTAAAGAGAGTGAGAGCATATAGAATAAACACTCGAACAAAAATCCGAGTCTCTTGCACTTGCTGGTATGTGGCTTTCTGGCAGGGAGATGCTCTCAATGCTCTAACAGCTATGGCCTAAGATGGATGACTCCAGTGTGTAAAGAGAAGTAAAAGAAAGAGAGTGCGTGTACGCAGAAGCTGCATAAACTCAGAGGCCCGTTACTCTATTTCAGGTACCCTGTCCCGGTGGGAGGTGTGGGTGTAAGCTAGTATCGTGCTGTAAGTTTTGGTGTCTCTCCTTGTCCTCACAGCCACTGTCCCTCCCCCATTTTTTTTGTATGAAGCTATGTACGTTGCAACGAGTCAGTGGAGAGGGGAGTAGTATGGGTATTGCTACTTCTTGGTGTAGTCGTCCGCAGTGTTTTACTTTTCGGTGGAGCAATCATGCGGGCTCTTTTGCTGTTTTGTGGGAAATTTTGAGCGCAGACAAGTTCTGCAGTGCGGCTGTTTGCACGCATCCGGTCAAACAATGGGGAGGTGGTGCAAATGAAGCACCTGCTATACTATGTTATATCTTTGTGGGTAGTTGAGAACCATCTTTTACAGGCAGAACACATATAGAGAACAAGGTCTACATTTTACGCAAATATTCCACACAGGGCTGCGTATGCATGTGCGGTTTTTCGGTTGGTACCCTTTTTTTTGTATTTCGAGAAAGTTGATGAAGCTCTCTTGTGTGTGTGTGTGGGCATTAGTTTTATGAATTTCTTCTAGAAGAAAATCCTTGGTAATGTGAAGTGAAGACCGGATACAAGAAAACAGTGTGACGTACTGCGTACCTCGCTCTCTCAGCACACTTTAACGCTCGTGCACTATGTGTTCTTATCGCTTCGTAACGCTCGGTCCAACAGTTTCTCTCTCTCCAACCGGGCTTGTCCCCTCATAATGGAGAGGACACCGTAAAGGGTCCCTTCCATCCGTATGTAGCCATTATCTTTTCATTTCAACACTCTTATCTTTACACCTATCCCACCCCCTCACTTTACCCAGACATCTCTTCAAAAGGATTTTCCTGGAACAGCACAGCACTGAAAGTAAGGCACAGAGGTGCCATGGGTTTTTGCGAGGTGACTTGCGCAGTCTTCTCCAGTGAATCCACCGCACAATTCAAAAACCAAGCTGGAATAAAAAGAAAGGAAAAAGAAAAACAAGAAAAATAAAGGGCCGCACGCTAGCCAGCATTCTACTGTTGAGTCAAGGTGTGGCCCCCAGAGGGTTTCTTAGGGACGGAACATCACCTACTGCGATTGTGTTTACAAACCTAAGACTGGCAGAACAGTAGAACCATATTAATGAGAAGAGTAGTCATATATATAAGTTGCTTGTGATATATATTTTAGTTTGATTACCTCAATAAGAGTAAACACTAAACATCATCACACACACAACCTAAACACAACATACACACACACAACTATTATAAAATTTAAGTTATAGTATAACTTTGAAAATTACCAGAACACAAACCGAAAGATAGGGATTATCATTTATGCTTACATATTGATATTCCTTCACGTTACAGAAAATAAAAAAGTTAAGTTAAATTTGAAACTATAAACACACTCAACCTACAGATAAGAACATGCAATCCCTGGATAATGAATATAGAGTTCGAGGCTTTGTCTCGCCATCTAGTACACCTCCTGGAACTGGCATGATGAACAGCAGGACTGTTTCATCTTCTTCTTCTGTATCTTCAGACTCTTCTAATCCCTCATCTGCAATGATGCTTAACTTCTACAAAGGATCTGTAGAAGACCCAGCTTCTATCCTATACAGAAACAATATTTGCAAGTCGTTTGAGGATGATCTGTTCTTTTGTCCAAGGTCTCTATTGAGTCCTCAGGAACAGAAGAAGTGCCAAGAGATAGATTCTTTGTTTACTTATCAACAACATGCATCCTCGCCATTACTACCTGCTACACTGCATGAGCTAAGCAACGTTCCTATGTCTCCTACAAGCTCCCCAACAGCATTTAACACTAACCCAATGATGAACTTTAACAACATGACAAATAAGAGAACTGCATCCACTGTACATAGACCTATGTCTCCACGCTCAGCTAAGTTTAACCCATACAAGTCTCAAAGCTTCAACCCAAGCGATATCCACTAAGATGGCAGTACTAGCTGCAGGGAGATACATTTGATTTTCTTTCATCTCATTTTATCTTTTTGTTTATCTCGTTGCAAAACTAAAATTGGATTTGTCAAATGTTTATTGTTGAAGTGTTAAACCCATAAGCAATTTGCCTCCTCCTGATTTCATTACCATCCATTCCTTTCATGTCACAATTATGTTTAATATCCATGTCACGTTTTAATGTTCATATACATACAATAAAAACATCTATTATTGCTGGTTCAAATACAATTTTTTTTTTTTTCATATCTACAGATTTTACATTTTCATTACTTAAGGCTCACTCATTTCATATCTATTTATATAGACAAGTACTCATGGGTTACACTAAATTATGTTTCCCCTTCATTTTATTAAATACTATTTAGAAATTCATAAACAAATAAACATTTCTTCCAATTATACAGTTACTATCTGTCTTCCAGAAATCGTGATAACTACGTGGTGTCATCTCTCTTCGGTTGTTGAAACTATTCCAGAAGCAAGTTTTATCAATTCTTTCAGCTCAACATATTTAATATTTTGGTATCTAATCACATCAGGAGATAATAAAGAAATCAGAACCAAAAAACAAACTATACAGAAGTTCATAAAAGAGCAACTAGATAGGAGCATCAAATATTATGTGATTTGGATGTATGCACAGTTCATTCCCAGTTGCTGTTATACCAGTATAAACTGATACTTGCGCCTAGCATAGTATAACCACATGTTATATCACTCCTTACGCCATACTAATATGGCATTTCACTCGGCAAAAAATCTTTCTGAAAAAAATAGGTCAAATTACAACGATGCCTAATAGTTAAGCAAACCGTTCCAGTGAGAGATTTTACTATAGCTAGTGTTTACCGGAATAACTAGTGCAGTCATATTTATACCTTTTCAATTGTGAAGTACAGTGATTGAATTTGGAATCAGTGATTGTTTTTATACCGAGTACTTGTAAAACAAAGCTGAAAGTTAGGTAAAGAAAGGCAGGCATCATACAGTTTTTGGAGCTTCTAGATGTCTGAACACCACTCGAAGAGAGCTTTGTCTCTGGATGACCTTGTCAACCACGATGAAAATGATAAGTCAAAGCTGCAAAAACTAGCCGACAACGAAAGCAGTGTACGATCAGATGACAACAGACCTGGTGCTATTGAAAACATTGTGAACGGTAATAACAGCAACAGTGACCTGAACTCTAATGGTGTCATTGAAGAAGACACTGATACAGATGATGATGTTGGTGGGGAGTTCACTTTTGATAATGGCATAACATTTGACTATGACAAACAAGATAGATTCTCTCCAGAGAAAAAACGAATTCAGGCGAGAAAGAAAGATACCTCTAAAACAACACCAAGCATATCAAATGAATCACCCAGCAATTCAAAAGAATCCTCAGTCCCTGTTGATCCTCTTTCCAGCAATATAAGTGCTACAGATAGAAAGGATTCGTCAGAGGAGAAACCTGACTTGACTGGACCAGAATTAGTAAAAGAACCTGATACCAACGAATACAAGAGACCATCTATCCAGTCCATAACCAATGCGGAAGATACTACCTATAACGACCATAAAGCAGCTGGAATGGAAAAAACATCGAACAAGCATAGCTTACCAAATATTCTTTCCGACAGTATCGATGAAACTGTCACGGAGGAACATAAACCAAAAACTGAAACTGAACAAACAATAACAGAATATCAACAAGAAAATAAACAGAAAGATAACGTAAACGAAAGCAATTCAGAAGAAACCCACGATATTAAAAATGATAATATGAACCAAGTCGAAAAAATATTCCAAGAAAAGACATCTACACTTTCTAAAAAGAATAGTGTAAAAAAGGATCTGGAACTGTTAAACGAAATATCTGCATCTTCCAAGCCAAATAAATATAAAAACACACCAATTTGGGCTCAAAAATGGAAACCTACAGTTAAAGCTCTACAAAACATCGACACAAATGACTTCAAAATTGACAACTCCATTTTAGACATTATACCAGATGATGATTTAACAAAGTCAGTTCAGGATTGGGTTTATGCAACTTTATATTCGATTGACCCAGATTTGAGACCGTTTATTGAGCTGGAAATGAAATTTGGAGTTTTATTAGAATCAAAAAGCCCAGATAGAGTTAATCCACCAGTTTCCTCACAGGCAGTATATACTGATATGGATGCTCACCTTACACCAAATGTAGACGAGACTGTGTTCAAAGAACTCAGTAAATATATCCAAAGTCTCAGTGAAATCACAGAAAATGCTGGTAAATTTAACGTGATTGAAGCACAAACTAAGGATGCAGTCTATAGAGTCGGTACATCTACCCAAAGACCGAGATTTTTAAGAATGAGTTCAGATGTAAAAACAGGTAGAATTGGTGCATTTATCGAGAAGAGACACATATCTCAATTATTAATCTACTCTCCAAAGGATAGTTATGATGTTAAGTTATCAATAAACTTAGAACTTCCGGTTCCTGAAAACGATCCACCAGAGAAGTATCAACATCAAACACCTGTTAGTGAAAGAACAAAAGAGAGAGTTAGTTATATTCATAATGACTCTTGTACAAGGTTCGATATCACAAAAGTTCAAAATCATAATAAAGGCATAAAATCAAATGACGTTGAAATAACACACGAAATCGAATTAGAAATAAACACACCCGCTTTAATCAAAGCTTTTGACAATATAATGACGGACAGCAAAGAATACGCTACATTGATTAGGACGTTCCTCAATAATGGAACTATTGTTCGCAGAAAACTATCATCACTTTCATATGAAATATTTGAAGGTCAAAAAAAGATACAATAAATGGATATACTGCATTCGGTTATTGTAATTGTATTATTTTACAGTTTATGTATTAATATAATCTATGTATGAATTTATGGATTTACCACCATTAATATATTTACATAGTGATATTTGAAATATCCATTCTGATATGTGGTAAAACACTATTGGGTTCAGCGGCTTTCCAAGTTTATATTCAACATTGTTTATAAGGATTATATATACCCAGAATATATGCCATTCTAATAACAACCAAATCGATAGCCATTTTGATGCTATCTAGCGCAAGGGCCATTTTAGAACCATCAACTTCATGCCATGATATAGGGATTTCTGAAACTGGAATTGCTTTTTTGTTGGCTAGTAACAAAATTTCAACGTCGAATATCCAACCCTCTGTATGCATATAAGGGAAAATAAGATCAATAGCTGGCCTGTTAAATAGCTTGAAGCCACACTGGGTATCTTTAATAGACCTAATACCAAATATGTACACCAATGTATGGAAACCATACATAAGGCAATTTCTTAGAAGCGATCTCTTTATCACTGCTTCAGTATTTACCATATGAGCTCTTGATCCGATAGCCATTGCTGCTTTAGGTTTCTTTTCATCGTCAGATTTTTCTAGTTTTTGGATGCTGTCAATTAATTTTGAAATATCGCTAAACTTACTTGCACCATCGGCATCAGCAAAAAGACCATATTTACCTCTGATATGTAGAAGACCTTGTCTTACTGCACCACCTTTACCTCTATTTTCTATAAATTTAATGACGCGTAACTCCTTTGGCTGAAGTTTGTATTCTTCTGCGGCAAGTTTCAAACAGTATTCTGTTGTACCATCTTTAGAGCCATCGTCAACAATCAATATCTCCCATCTATTTGGAAATTGGGATCTCAAATACTTAATGGTGTCATCTAACATTACGTGTATTCTATCAGTTTCATTATATGCAGGAACGACAACGGAAATAAGGATGTCGTCTAAATGCAAATCACCTTCATTAACTCTATCAACATCAAATCGTACTATACTTCCCTTATCATCAAAGGTATGATAACGTAACTCCTCTGCGAATGGTTGTCTAGGATTATGTGAGAAGAGGTAAATTATAGAGTACAAACCAACCAGGACACTAATTCCCAGGGCAATCGCAACCTGGAGAATGCCAACTTCGCCAATTAGCGCCATCTAAGTAACTGCTGTATTGGTGATATCAAAGCTTGGGCTCTTATACTAATATGTCTTAGTTGTAACTCAGAGACAAGTTAGAAGTATTAAGCATTTGCTAGTCCTCGATGATTTTGTTTTCAATGTTAAAAGGTAAACCCGAGTTTTTCATTTTTTTCAATTTGGGACGTGTTTTGGTTGAACATAGTGGCCGTTAGCAATGGCTGGATGAACAATTCCATAAGAGCGATGAATCTGCATATCTATAATTATGGTACTTAACTACATCGTAGTCATTTAAATAATTTACACCCTACTGAATAGTTAAATAATGTGGATGGTGGTGTGCAAAAGAATAAAATATCAGGGTCCTGTAAATACGGCAACTGTAGAGCATGTTGCATCACAGTATTTTATCATATGCAAAGATCAATACTTTGAAGTGTAACGTACGTCAAAGAACGAAAGGTTCTTGACACCATCTAACATTGACTTGCGTAATTCAGCAGTGACATTATCCATATCATGTACAGAAATGTTGCTGTCTTGTGGGACACTCAGTGTGGTGATTGCTCTCATTTTTGGGCCCGATGGCATCACCACCAACCTATCTAATTCCAAGTTCCCTCTATCCAGTAATGGTATCTGTTTTTTTAGGATAGATTCGATTTCTAGGTATCTCTCATCTTTCTTACTTAAGGACTGATCTGTCAGTTCTTTTACTGAAGATACCATACCCTCACCACCGGCCTTGATTATCAGAACTGAGACCAGCAGTCCACCAAGACTATCCAATGATTGTATACCGAAGAAATAACTTGAACTGATGGCTACAAGAGCAACTAGCGAGGTCAATGAGTCAATTCTATGGTGCCATGCGTTAGCCATAAGTACGTTTGAATTCGTCTTTATGGCAACCCTCTTTGTAGCTTGAAATATCCATTCCTTCATAATAATAGAACCACCCGCTATCCATGCTGCATTAACATCTGTTGCGCTGGTGTGACTGTGTGAATGTGATCCGGAAAAATCTATCATGGAGCCAAATATGTTGTGCAAAGACTCAATAATAGTATGAGGCACTATCGGACCTACTATCGCACATAAAGAACTCCAACCAATGGAAACACCTGCACCCGCCAGTATTGTAGATACTGCCAGAGAACCCACGGTTTCAACTTTCCCGTAACCATATGGATACATATCATTGGATTTCTTGGAAGATAAACTAACAGAAAATAGTGTCAGAAAGTCAGAAACGAGATCAGACATCGCATGCACCGAGTCTGCTAACAAGGCTTGTGAATGGAATGCAATACCACCAAAAAATTTCCCAACTGCCATAAGGACATTGCTCCCCAGTCCAATCCATGTGATTCTAACACCTGGGTTTGTTAACACCTTATCCTTGCTTAATGTAAGGAATGCATTTTCACCAGAATGACTATGACTATGGCCATGGCTATGGCTATGCGATAGCATAGATTTAAGCCCATGCTCTTCTATTGTAGGGTCATGATTATGTTCATGGTCTGGTATTTGTTCCTGATCTTTGTGCTGATGAGCGATTGCTCGAGAACTATGTAGTAGCCTCTTATATGGCTGGCATATCAGCGTAGCATTCAGCCGTTTGTTCAGTGTTAATCTCGCTCTAATCATTGACATTCTTCTAGAGACCTAATCCTTCGAGATGATCTAGTCGATTTGAGCTCATGGGATAAACACTTGCTCGATCGTTATGTATCCAAAGTAAAGCCTATTATATATTACAAAGAATTAGAGTTTCTGGGAGTTGAGAAACTATAATGGGCTTGAATATTAGCCAATTTGAGTGGTAATTAGAACGTCATCTAGACTCTCAGCTTTGACGGGGCACCCTTAGAGGTAATCTCCGTTTAAGCTACGAAATGTCAGACACCCCACAAAGGTGTTAGTTAATTCTTATCACCGTAATCGAGTGCAGCTAAAGGTCCCTCCACTGAATGGTGAACCATCCTTGGGTTGTCCCACACAAGAGACATGCATAATCACACAACTTCGAAGGAGGCACTGCTAATTATGAGGTTCGTAAGTTGACATTCCACTAACTTGAGTATGTGATCGCATTGTTTGACGTAAAATCTGTATTTGAATAATGAACATGTTGTATTACCATATGACATGTAGAACAGTTGTGAGTAAGAACTTTGTCATATTTTAAACTATAGATAGTATTTTCATTCAGATATAAATTTGTTATAAAGATACTTTATTTTTATTATATAATATGTCTAGACCTGCTGGACATTCTTTCAACATACTGCTTCAAGGCATTTAGTATTCGTCATTCTGGTTCATGTTTCCAGAGTTGTAGCTTGGGAAAGCACCTGAACCTTTGTTATACCTTTTACTGTCGATTACATCAGCCTCGACATCCTCACCCCAATCATCAGTGTCCAAGTTGGTAGTGCCAGACATACCTCTGGTTTCAGAGAAGTCGTTGGTTCTCTCATTAGGGTTGTAGTATGTGTCACCGTGCTTGGATGGCATGGTGTTGGAACCACCTTGACCGTAACCTTCGTGAGATCTGGCATTGGTATCATAGTTGTTGGAATCGTTGAAACCATAAGATTGTCCGCTTTCGTAGTCATCGCGATCCAAATTCTTGTTGGAAGAGGTGTTGTAGGACATGGAGCTGTTGCTCTCTTCCTTGTCGTCGTTACCGTGCAACTTGTCAGAAATCTTGTTCAATAGGTTAGACATGATTACTTGTGTTTTTGATGTTAGTGTGGTACTTTTCTTTGGAAGCTAATATAGACACCCAAAAAAACAAAAGCCAATAACCATGGAATAGCTTACAGAATTGATGGCTATTTATATAGTTAAATATTTCAAAATGATGAACGAAATTTAACAGTTGAGGAATTGGTTTCCAGGACTAATTGCACAATTAGCCTTTAGAGATACGGCTAATCGGCAAAATGTTCTAGAATTATGCTTTTCTCTCACCCTTATGTTCAAAGTTACATAGTATGTTTCCAAGGTTCCTTTAGTATACCCGCTACACTAATCCAAAGAGCATGTTCACATAGAGCTAAACTATTCTATAATACTGTTTTATTAATAGATCAATTAATTTTTATTCCATTATCTGAAATTAAGGGAAGTGATGATTTCACATTGACAAAAAAAAGGAACAAGCAGCTCGGTGTCTTAATTGTTACGTAGCTGCGATGCGATGAGCCGAATCATCCTTGGAGTCCAAGGGTTTTTGGTATCTTCCACCATTTCATGTAAGTTGAATAAGGTAGTGACGTTTCGAAGTGACGTTTAGCCGTTGTAAAAGGAATGAGTACTTCTTAATCAAGGAACTTTTCTGGTCAAGAAATTAATATAAAGGGTTGTAATATAGAATAATTGAAGGGATTGTTCTGTGTGAGTTGCTTAAAGAACTACTAATTGAGTGCGTCAAGGTTACCCATTAAATTTTATTTCTTGAAGAAACCCCTTAATCACGTTTCTATTTAATCTTTTAAACAATGGTCGATGGTGGCAAGACCCTTGTAGAGGCACTGAAGAACCCATTGTTGAGCAGTTCCCGGTTGATAAAGCTGCTGAGAGCCGACTCTAAAGTTCCAACCGTTGCTGCTGCAATTAAACTAATTGAAACACATGGCCCCATCCATGAAAGCTTCCATACACCGAGACATGTGGACAAGGGTGCCCATTTCGCATACTCGATCCCACAGAATAGGACTGGATATTCTCCTCTTCTCGTTAATGAGAAAGCCTTGAAAGACATGAACATCATCAGGGACCAAGAACTCACAAAGATTCTTGATGGAGAAACACTGTATTACGATGAATCAAGAGCGATATTCCCTTATAGTACCAACTATGCAGGCTTTCAATTTGGCCAATTTGCTGGCCAATTAGGGGATGGAAGAGTAGTGAATTTATTTGATCTTAAGGATAAATCTGGTGAATGGCAAACTCTACAGATCAAAGGCAGTGGATTGACGCCATTTTCAAGATTCGCAGATGGGAAAGCGGTGTTGAGGTCAAGCATACGTGAGTACATTATTAGTGAATCCCTACATGCCATTGGAATACCATCCACGAGGTCCTTACAATTGACGTTATTACCCACAACAAAAGCACAACGGGGTGGTACCGTTGAGCCATGTGCTAATTATTGCCGTTTTGCACCAACATGGCTGAGACTGGGTCATTTTGATATCTACCGCTGGAAATTCGATATACAGAGTATGGCCAAGCTCTCCGACTATGTAATTGAAGAAGTTTTCCACAATAATATTGAACAGGAGGACTTGAACGAATACACAATTGATTATTTTCCTGATGAACCAGGCCAGCCAAACCCCGAATGCACCGCCATTGATTCGAAGAGTACTACCAAATACGACCTCATGTTTCGCAAGATTGTCAATTTGAATGCTGAATGTGTAGCATACTGGCAAGCTTACGGATTCCTCAATGGTGTTTTGAATACCGACAATACGTCCATTCTTGGGCTTTCCATTGATTTTGGGCCTTTCAGCTTCATGGATCAGTTTGATCCTCAGTATACCCCAAACCATGATGATTCGATGAGGCGTTATTGTTTTGCTAACCAGCCGGGTATAGTGTGGTGGAATTTGCTACAGTTCGGACAAGCCATCTCGGTGTTGCTGGGATCTGGTAAGTACAACTTACCTACTGTGCTCAAGGCTAAAGATATTGGGGATATAGACAAGGGCACGCAAAGGCAATTACTGGACAGAGTCAATTCGTTGATCCATCTTTGCGGCAATGAATACAAATACCGGTTTACTTCCAAGTACGTCGAGCTAATGGCCAAGAGGCTCGGCGTGGATGTTGACGCAGTTATCCCAGAAGGGGACAAGCAAACTAGGGCAAAACATATCAATATCTTCTTGAAGGAGACCATTGAGCCACTGTTGGAGGTCCTGCAATACACAAAAGTTGACTACAACAACTTCTTCTACAAGTTAGAAGAGTACAATGGGTCGCAGCATGTAAACAATGATTCTCTGGATGACTTCATGGGACTCAACCCGCATTACGTTAGGCTGTTTTTCAGTGCTGAGGAGTTTGCCCTGCTGGGCCGCTACTACTGCGGCGAGCACACAATGAACAGCGATGTCAAGGCTGCACTGGAGTACTTGCAAAAGATCAAGCAGTGGACCACCGCACTTGGGAAACTGCCCAGGTCAAACGCGAAACACGTCAATCCCAAGTTCATACCTCGCAGTTGGATGTTCGAAGAAGTGATAGATGACTTAACCTTGCAGTTGCGGGATGGCCACAAACCGGACCTCTCTGCACTGCAGAAACTAAGCAACATGAGCACCAACCCCTATGACCCCGCTCAATGGGACCAAACCCGCCCGGATTTACAGGAAAGATGGCTACAGGAACAACACCCTTCAAAACTGATGAAACAAGCCTCTTGCTCAAGCTAGCAGTCAAATCAAGAACGTGGGACAGTGCGTTCCCCTCCCCTCCCTCCTCTCCTCTCGTACTGCTTCTGCTAGCTTTTTTTTTCGCGTCACCATAGCTATTTTAATTTTAGGAGTTTTGACAATTCCCAATGATTTTCGCGTTCTTCCGTTCATTTTCATCTACTCGAGCCTAATGGGGGGCAGGGTGATTCTTCTCTGCTGGGATTTCTAGTAGCATATGCGAGCCACTTCTCTGCTTTACTTTTACAGCAAGTGTTCCACTTCGTGCTACTGGTCCCTACGCGCGAGCACTGCTCAGAGGCTTTATGCTCAGCTATTCCTGTCCAGATTCGGATCTCGCTTTGCCATCATCCCTCTGTACTCTGCCGTCTGTGCCCTCTGCACTCCGTGATCTCTGTGACCACTGTACCCACTGCTATATTGCCTTTTTGGGGACAGTTTCTCCGTGCTACAGAGTCTCCGTGGTTAGCAAGACACACTAGAAACACAGACACACCGCACGAAGGACACAATACGATGTGGTTGTGGTACTTCAAGATTAGCACGGTGTAAATGGGTGGATCCCACCTGTCTGTGCGCGATTTTTCTCCGGTGTGGCTCGCGTTCGTTTACATGTTTACTTTTCTTCGTCTGCTGCTACTGCCACTGTCTTTTGATAGTCCCTGGTCCAAGATGGTATACAGACACAGAAAGTACCGGAGGGTCTTGTTTCATTACATGAAGGAAAAAGAAAATGACGTTTGTTTTGATCGCATGTAATCGAATGATAATACCCACTGAAAAATTTTCTTATTCTTTTTATTTTATTTTATTTTATTTTATTTTGAATATTCTATTTTACTTTCAATTTCAGACTTCTGTCAGATGATATAGTTCCATTTGGGATGTGGTCTCCTACAGCTTGACTTAGGCCTTTTAACTAGTGGGATTTGTTTTCTTTTGTCGTTTCTTTGATTCAACATTTATTTTTCTTTCACAAAGCATTTGTCTATTAGCTCTCCCTCTCTCTCTCTCTCTCTATCTGTCTAAACTTTCTTGAACAAAGCCTTCATATATTCTTTCACTCCTTTTTCAACTTTGATACCTTGTTTATTTGTGGATCAGTAGGTTCTCTTTTTGATTTCATTTAAAAGAAACCATACTCGGTGGAAGGAAAAAAAATTATTGAAACTTAAATTCAAAAATATTGAATCTATCAAGCCTGCTCTAATAGAAAAGATTACCGTCTGCGAGGGGTATTTTGTTTTTTGATACATAATCACACAAAGATAATATAATACCATTTCTTTGGGACCACTCGTTTTTAATATTTCCCATACAGATAAAATAAGAAGTGTTTTGGAACATATTTTATTCTGGTGATTTCTGATCGATTAGTACAAACGTCCGGATAAGAACTACACAAGAGAACTTTTTTACAATCGCTTAATCTATTCTGTTGTTTTTTTTACTTTGTTATATCCAACTGCATTTGTTATCTTTTTAAAAAAAAAGAATCAAAAGATATAACTACGTGTTTTAGTTTCAAGACGTATTATTTTTAATTTCATTTCACAATATTAGTTGGAAAAGCTACACATCGCAGGTAACAACCTTTTGAAATGCTACTTTCTCACACACTATGGTGTGTCTTTATGCTCCTGATGAGGTTTTCTAACCTCGTGGAGGCAAGAAGGAAACTTACAGCTACATCTTTAGTTACTTGTATGGAAAACTCTCAATTATCGGCTAGAAGTTTTGACGTCGTGTTCGACCCAGATGACAGATCCCTACATTACACATTGGATATGTCCACACAGATCGATGGCTACATCTTCGCGTATGTTGATGTATACGCGTACGGTTTCAAAGTTATCACAAAGAGTTTTGACGTCTGTTCCATGAACTGGAAACAATTCTGTCCCGTCCACCCAGGTAACATTCAAATCGATTCTATCCAGTACATTTCGCAAGAGTACGTCAATATGATCCCCGGTATCACTTACCAAGTGCCAGACATTGACGCCTTTGTCAAACTTTACATTTACAATGACCAGAACGATATCTTAGCTTGTATTCAGGTTTTCTTCAGTAACGGTAAGACAGTGTCTCAAACAGGTGTGAAATGGGTCTTTGCCGTCATTGCTGGTATTGGTCTGCTGCTTTCAGCCACTTTGTCTACCTTCGGTAACTCCGTGGCTGCTTCTCACATTTCTGCCAACACTATGTCTTTGTTCTTATACTTTCAATCTGTCGCTGTTGTTGCAATGCAACACGTTCACAGTGTTCCTCCTATTGCTGCAGCCTGGTCAGAAAACATGGCTTGGTCTATGGGTTTGATCAGAGTCAGCTTCATGCAAAAAATCTTTCGTTGGTACGTTCAATCCACAGGTGGTACCCCTACACTTTACTTGACCGCAACAACCATGTCCGTTTTAACCCAAAGGGCCATTGACTATGTGAGGAACTTAGAATATGTTAAACGTGCCGAAAATATCCTATACGGTAATCAAAACACACTTATCTTTAGAGGTATCAAGAGAATGGGTTACAGAATGAACATTGAAAATACATCCATTGTTTGTACAGGTTTTACCTTTTTCGTGTTATGTGGATATGTCTTGGCTGCATTTATAATTGTCTGCAAATACTCCCTTGAATTATCAATCAGAAACGGATGGATTAAGGCTGACAGATTCCAAGCTTTCAGAATTAACTGGAAAGTTCTACTAAAAGGTGCTATGTTAAGATACATCTACATTGGCTTCACTCAGTTGACTATTTTAAGTTTCTGGGAGTTCACCGAAAGAGACTCTGGCGCTGTTATTGTTATTGCGTGCTTGTTCTTGATCTTATCTATCGGTTTGATGGTATGGGCCTCATACAGAACAACTTACTTTGCCCGCAAGTCTGTCCAGAAATACAACAACCCAGCAGCCTTGCTTTATGGTGATGACTACGTCCTAGACAAATATGGTTTCTTTTACAGTATGTTCAGTGCGAACTTTTACTGGTGGAATAACATCCTATTGGGCTACGTTTTTATTAAGTCATTGTTCATTGGTTTTGCACAAGCATCAGGTAAAACTCAAGCATTGTCCATTTTCATTCTTGATTTGTTTTACTTCGTTGCAATTATAAGATATAAGCCATACTTGGATCGTCCTACAAATATTATGAACATTGTTATCTGCCTTGTTACTGTGATCAACTCATTCTTGTTCATGTTCTTTTCTGATTTGTTCAACCAAAAATACGCCGTTTCCGCTATTATGGGTTGGGTTTTCTTTATTATGAACGCTGCGTTCTCCTTCATTTTACTAATGATGATCTTAGCCTTTGCATACATGATAGCTTTCACAAAGAGTCCTGATACCAGGTTCAGACGTGCTAATGACGATAGAGCTGCCTTCCAAAAGAAGAATGCTGCTTATCACGGTGACGTCCTAGAGAGAAGCGGTAGCAAGATGAAGAACTCTGCCACCGCGGATCTGTGGGCTCTTGGTAACATGGCTGGTGATCATGAAGCTAATTGGGAAGCAAATGCTAACGTTAAGAAGAACAGGCTATCTAATATTTTCCTCGGTCCAGATGAAGATTATGATGATGAAGAAGAATTTGCAAACCAAACATTTACTCAACGTGTTATCCGTAAATTATCTATGAAGCGTGGAAAGAGTAAGAGAAGTAACAGACCAGAGATTGAGAGAAGGTACAGTGATGGTACGTCCACGAACGGTTCTTCAGCTAACAAATCTGAGCCTAAGGTCTTAGAAGGTGAGTTAAGTAAAGATGAAGAAGATATCAACTTTGTTAATCACCTAGTAACACCCAGATCATCATACTCAAGCGGCGGGTCCCCTGTGAGGAGGTCATACATTGGTCTAGAAGGTAACAGTTCACATGATATACAGGCCAGAGAGAATCTGATGTCTGCTCGTGATGAGTCACAGAGGTTTTCTGACTTGACGGATATCACTGGTCCACGTATGGACCCATTCAGAGACAACAACTCTAACACCGTGCGCTACAGCAACGGAGCTCTAGGTCCACCAAGAGACATAAGCTTGGACAGTATACCTTATGCCAACCAGGAGGCAACTAACTCCACAGATATATTGGACCAGTCCGGTAAATACCTGTAGTGATAGTAAAAAAAATAGGAGCGCTATCCCAAATAGCTAAGGACGGTTACCACTTTCATACATTAGCCAAAACTATAACTAGAACTAACAGGCATTATTTGCATTTTCAGATATAAATATTACTTATATACCTTAGCTTCGGCTAATCACCCCACAAATTGTATATTAATAAAAGCAAATCTTTATGAAAAAGTCATTAAAATTACAATTACCCCACTGCCAGATGCAACACGGACAACCTACTGTTATGACCCTGAGCTTGAAGCAAAGTATAATACTAATGAGAAATATAACAATCTTAGAATAGTCATGTGACTCTTCTATCTATGTACTTACACTGGGGGCATTCCACGTTACGTCTCCTCCAACTATATATAACAGCCCCTTCACACAGAGAAATCCGCAGGATCTTTAGAAACAGAAAGGAAAAAGATGAGATTTTCTACTTGCAGCTTTGTAATTTATGCGTGTTAGCAAATAACGGACAGAGAAACATACGCAGAACGGAGCCATTTATGCTTCTTCTATTCCTAAATGTCTGCTGGTTTCCACCATAATTGCAGTAATTTGCTAATCAGTAGCTCAGAAAATCCAGTGGGCGGGTTTTTGGGAGTTTATATTGCCTAATAGTATTGGAAGGATTGAAATGTATTGGGCGAGTTAGTAGTATAGTATATGAGTAGCTATTCAGGAGCAATAAGGAGCAATAGGTGCTATAGTCTTGCTGTCCTGAGGTGTCCAATTAGTGTTGTACTTTATAAAAGCCCTGTGTAAGAATTCTGGATCAGGTTTTTCCTTGGTGACGACGTCATTTGTTTATCATTTGATCCTAAGCCTAATTTATCGGATTAAGAATGATTATCACAGATTAATTAGCAAAGCTTTAATAATATAGAGACTTAATTAAATTACCCCAGGTTTTCCAGATTGTGCTGTATATATAAGTAGTGGCACTATCTAGTGTATAAAATATCTGCTAACCATTGTAAAGAAAACTTTTTCAAAGCATTAGCTAAAAAGGCAATTATTAGAAAGGAATATCTGGAATGACTGTCCAGGAAGATGTTGATAAGGACGATGGCGAAGGAGGTGATAGCCATCCTGATGGATTCTCAGATAATTTCAACAAGGAGCACAAGGGGATGGGGTTTGGAGACTATCTGATGTATAGTCAGGAGGATAGTCTCTTTGAATTGCCTATCAAGACAGGTTACAACCTAAACTTCTCTGAGCTTAATGATTCGTTACCAGCCTCTAATGTGCCACAGCTGAGCCAACCCTCTAAGAAAGTTCGTTTTGAAAACGATGAAATAGAGCACGATGGTAATGGTTCTGCAACTTCAGTATCAAGGGATATGGACGGTAGTAATGGTGATAATGAGGATGGTGTCAATACTAGTCAAGACGATGATTTAGAGCTATCTCCAAAAGCTTCAGCAAATGGCAAACCAAGAGAAGATATTGAGAATTTAATACAAAAGGCATCTGTTTTTAACGAGGTGCTGGGGGAGAATCTGGCTAAGTTAAATACATTATCATCTGACGGCTTACCGTCCCGTGTAATGAGCAGGATGGGTAGCGAAATGAGTACCGCAAGATCAGACAGTATGTCTTGCTTTGCATTAAGTGATTCGGAAGGCGACGGTGAACTTATGCTCGACTCTGGGCATTCAGGTAGTGATCCTTTTACTCACTCTAACATTTTGAGCCAAATCAACGGAGAATATTCTGAAGATGATGGTGTTCTTCTTCTTTCTCCATATCAGTCATCTACAATGTACAATAATTTCATTGATACAGAAATTGGTCCTGCAAGTTCGACTGAAAGGGTTAATGAAGAACAATTCTTTGAAATTAGTCCACCAGAGAATTTCCAGGCAGGTGGTAATAAAACGTCTGATATTGTACATGATAATACGTGTGTACTACTCTCAAAGTACCAACATAACAATGAGATATTTGAGTACTCTGTAGAAGACACGATGCATAACTACACAGAAACTCTTGACATTCTTCTGCGATTATCTGAGAACGAAAACATGATTTCTGAAAAGGCAGATAACAATGAGAACTACCATTATTTTTCTATGAAAAGTGCTCCATCGATCTCGCATCATGACTTCATACAGCGTATACAAAATAAGTGTATGTTCGGCTCTATTATTTATCTTGGGGCTACGTATCTTTTGCAAATATTATTCTTGACTAGAGAATACAATGATGGTCCACTCCGATTAAAGCATAAATTGCAACAAAATGAAGTCCATCGAGTGATAGTTGGAACAATTAGAATTGCCACCAAGCTGTTGGAAGATTTTGTTCACTCACACCAGTATATTTGCAAAGTTTGTGGTATATCAAAAAAACTTATGACAAAGCTAGAACTGGCACTAATATTTTGCTTAAAGGACAATAATCTTCTGATAAACAGCGAAAAACTCTCAGCTACCGCATGCATACTTGAGGAGCTTAAGGCTCAAGAGTCTCAATGATTGTCAGCATATTCTGTCCCTTTATTCATGTGTCTATCCAATATAAGATACATATCTGCTTGACTAAACCTTACCTTCTTGTTTCGATCTTTTGAGACAATAGCATTTACTATCCAGTCGTTCTAGGCCTATAGACTCATTTTCCCTAAGCAAAGTTTTTGCATTTCTGTGCAACCTACATATTTCTATATTCCAGTATAAACTAATTTAATGAAGTTAATGACTATAATTGTGTACCCATCTCATGTAACTATTAGAATCAGATATATTTCAATAATTCGACAGTGATTGACTATGCTATCCATTGTTCTCTTTCTGTTATATATCGGTAATTCCTTGGCTTACTTTAAACGACCATCGCCTCGAGGAAAATCAACGGCTTGAAAAAAAAAGTTGACACCAGAAAGTATAAATAACGTGGAATTTGTTAGTTTTAAGACTGCATTTCTGAATCATCTTTGTTGAAAGTGGGCTATAGAAGTTACAAATTGCAACAGAATATATCTACATCTGATTAACAATGGTTTGGGACGTTTTCGGCTGGTGTATGTATATCGATTAGACAATTTTTTTTCTACGGAGGTAAAAGTCAATTAATGGCTGTCTGGATCAAAATACGATGCTCTGGATAGACTTATAGTACTTCTCGTTTACTTTTTTGATTATAATTCAATTACTAACAAATTTAAATCAATCTATTACTATTACATGATCGAGGTATTGACAGGGATAATCAAAAATGAATTACAGGTATGGTAAATGAGTTTACTCATAGATTATTTCTTGCATTGATCTTTACGATCAGTATGGTTGATTACAAATTGTGACAGTCAGAGATGTTTTAGCATCCCTAGGTTTGTGGAACAAACATGGTAAGCTACTTTTCCTTGGTTTAGATAATGCTGGTAAGACTACTCTATTACACATGCTAAAGAACGACAGATTGGCCACCCTGCAGCCAACTTGGCATCCAACTTCTGAAGAGTTGGCTATTGGTAACATAAAGTTTACCACCTTCGATTTGGGTGGTCACGTACAAGCCCGTAGATTGTGGAAGGATTATTTCCCAGAGGTTAATGGTATCGTCTTCTTGGTCGACTCAGCTGATCCAGACAGATTCGATGAAGCTCGTGTCGAATTGGATGCTTTGTTCAACATTACCGAATTGAAGGATGTTCCTTTTGTTATTTTGGGTAACAAGATCGACGCTGCTAACGCTGTTTCTGAAGCTGAACTACGTTCCGCCTTGGGTCTACTAAACACCACCGGCTCTCAAAGAATCGAAGGTCAAAGACCAGTCGAAGTTTTCATGTGTTCTGTCGTCATGAGAAATGGTTACTTGGAAGCTTTCCAATGGCTATCTCAATATATTTAATGTAATTTGTATGTGCAAATAGGAATAAAAGTAATCATAAACGCAAAAACGGGTACTACCTATTCAATATGTCTTATTAACCCTTTTATCATATTGTGAGTAGAATTACATATATATATGGATATATTGATTACGTACGGGATAGATATTATATGTTTTTAAATTGAAGGGCTTTGATACGGGTAGGGTTTTGGTAAACTGCCCAATTGCTCTCAAATTATAAATAAAGCTTGGATTACTACATAATTAAGATGTATCTAAAATAATACCAATGTGTACCTCATTTATAAATATATTTTACATAGAGGGAATTTATTACTTTCTGGATTTTTTCGCCTTGAAGTCACCATCATCATTAGCATTTGAACGCTTCTTACCATACTTACTGAAAAATTCTTTCTTCTTTTCTTTATCTTTTTGACTTTTCTCTTCTTCCAGTTTAGCTAGCTTCTTTAGCCTTTCCTTCCTTTGGTCGGACTTTTTAGATTGCCTCTTTTCTTCCTTAGCTTTTGATACTGTCAATACTTTTTGCACAAAAGAACGAGCTTTCTTTTCGTCACCACCAAGGATAACTGCTCTCTTAGCCATGTAGGTCTTCTTTTTCTGAGGCTTCATTTGATGTATTTGAGACTTGAATGGCAGGTCTTTTTGAATAGTCTTTGGAACCTTCAAACCATTGAAATGTCTTTCAACTCTTTCAATCTTCTTATAGTTACTGTCTGGGTTTACAGGTGTTGCAACACCTTCTGCAGCTCTAATTTGTCCCGTTAATCTCACACCCTTCCATTCAGTTTTGTTTGAGAGTAATAAGGAAGTAACTGGATTATAGAATCTTTTAACTTTAACAGGATACCATGATCTCAAAATCACAATATCACTCATCAAAATTTTATCTTCGAATGCAGCTCTGAAATGGCCATCTGGCTTTGATAGTGCACGTTTAATTTCACCTCTAATACCTGAAACTGTTTTGATTTGAGCACCTTCAAATCTTGCAACTTCCATAGCGCTTGAAAACATATCTTTAATAAATGCAGTGTTCTTGAAAATCTTATATGGGAAACCAACCAATTTCAACTTCTTTACGATTTCGACATCAACATCAATCTCCTCCACAACACCAGTTGCAGAAATACGGAAATTACCAGTAGTATCACTGTTGGCAACAATTTGAACACCACAGAATGGTGTGTTTGGTGAACATAAAGGCCCGTAGAAGTATGCATTACAATAAGTATGCTCAGGTGTGTATTTTAACATTCTGATTCTTGTCCGAGAGTCAGAAGTTGTATATACAGGTAATGTTTGGAATCTTCTCCAGCCTAATGACATAACTAATGGGTCATGAGTCTTTAAGATCTTTTTATGCCAACGGTGTCTTCTTAATCTTGCATTGACAATACCAAACTTTTGTTCTGTAGGCAACAAACCACCCATAATGACAGGGAATCTTGGATTAAATGATTCAATAAATTCCATTGGTACATCTTCAAAAACCACACGTACATAAGAACCAGCTTTATAACCTTCTATTCTCAGTCTTTGCTCAGGAGTCATATCTTGAAGCTCCTTCTCATTGATCTCCAGTTGTTTTGCTATCTTAGCTTTTTGAAGTTCATACCATGTATCAAACTCATTATCTGGATCGTCTTCTTTGAAGTTTTCACCTTCTTCCATTTCAAATTGAGTTCTCAATTTCTCCTTCTTTGCTGCATTTAGTTGTCTTTCTTCCTCAATTGTCAGTTCCTTCTTTTCTTCTGCATCAAAATTAGTAAACGAGCCATCTGATTCAACTTCTTCTTCGTTATTCTCGTCGGATTTTTCTTTATCAGAATCACCATCAGCTTCTAAATCTTCAAAGTCACCATACACTTCTTCTTCATCGTCATCCCCATTGGCAGAATCAGTTGAGTTTTTCTTACCGTCAAGTTGTGGTGCACCAACAAATCTGTCGCTAATAGCATCGAATGAAGACCATTTGGTAACCAGCTTTTCAATCTTTTCGAAATATGGAACAAATTTTTCCAGATCAGCCTCAGCGCTAGTTTGTTCTTTTGCCTCTGCTTTCTTAAAAAATTCTTCGTCTTCGTCTGCCTCGATGTCTTCTTCTTCATCATCACTAGTGTCTTCATTCTTCCATCTCTTTATACATTCATCAGGAGTGATATTGTCCATGTAAATCAGTTTACCAATATCCCACACACGTTTTTTTTGAATAGTTCCATTTAGTTTTCCTGCAGCCTTTCTTTCCCAGGAGTCATCATCGGAAAGCTCGAACTCAGAATCTGAATCAAGTGCTAGTTTTTCCTTAGTGTGAGACTTTTCATCAAAGTCAATTTCGACAAGTTTAGGCTCTGCATCTTCATTTTCTTCAAGCTCATCATCACTTGGTAAATTATCAATCTCATCGTCTTTCTGTTGAATAGATTTACCGTACAATCTAGGTGCTCTTAATGAAGTTCTACCTTGGTCTTGGACGCCGTTTTCATTATCAGACATTTCTTCGTCCATATTATCGTCGTCTTTTTCTTCTTCTTCTTCTTCTTCAACGCCATGGAGTTCTGTACTGTTGCTGAACAATTGAAGGCCAACACCTTCAAACTTCTCTGCAATTGTCTTGTCAGTTTGTTGAAGAGAAGTGACCATTTTTTCACCCTCTCCCTTCTCTTGGCCTGGAACAAAACTTAAACTATCTTTCTTCTTACCAACATCTATATACACAGCGTCCTTGTCCATTAGTAACCCACCGACATCAGACATTGGAGCATAAATTAATTTATCTTTATCATCCAATCTCTTACGTCTTCTCGTAGTTGTACTAGTAATTTGGCCAGTTGCAGCAGCCTCTTCTTTCATCTTTTCTCTTTCATACTCATCCAATTTTTGTTGGTAGTATGGAGTAGGGCATGGATCAGGTAGCTTTTCAACTTGGGCCACAGTTAAATCACCGACACCAGCTACGTGAACTCTTTGGCCTGGAACAGAGGATAATTGAGTACCATGCAAGTAACCATATAAGGCTACTTTTCTATCCACTTTTTTACCCTTTCTCTCTATTAAATCTGGGTGAGTTAGGTCTGTAATTCTGTCAGCAAGCATGTATGGATGCTCATTTCTCCACTTTAGAGGTCTAAACTTCATCACTGAGATAAATCTGGAAAGGTTCAAAATTTCACGGTCTGGGTATCTACCGTTCAGAACACCGGATAGATAGAAAAGCTTAGCACCTTGGTAAACTTCTGTCCAGAATCTATGTTTCAATCTCTTCTTTGAGGCTCTTAGAGTTGATTGAGACTTGAATAAATCTAAATGTGTAGCCACACCCAGAACACGGGGCATACCATGGTGTTGAGCCAAGTTCAAGAACTCCATTGTTTCCATTTCGAACCCAAAGTTACCATCGATCATTAGTAGGACAAGATCAGAGATCTTGGCCACATCAATCATGGAGTTTAAGTCATCGGCAGGACACTCCAAGAACGTCAGTCTTCTGTGTTTACCGGAAACCACGGTCACAGGACCATTTATCTCCGACAGTGTTGTCTTTGTCATTCTCCTGACCAGAGACTTAATCAAAGTGGTCTTACCTGTACCTGGAGGACCAACCACAGAGACGATTACCGGTGGAGGATCGTCGTCAGGGGTTCTGTCTACCATGGGCACATGCAGCTTCCGCTCGTTGACATCGCTAGACCTCTGCATGGTTCTTGCCATCTTGCCGGGCGCGGATACCGCGAAAGCCTTGGCATTGTGGCCCTGCGTATGCAGCTTCTTCTTAGCGGTATTCTTCTCCTTAGATTTCCTGTGCTCCTTATTAGTCTGCTCCATTATCTTGCACGTCTGTAGCCTTCTCTTGAAGGAAGTCGAAATTACTCTACCTCTCGATATATAAGGAAAAACGTTACTCGAAAGCGCTTTTACTTTATGGTCTAAATCAAGATGAGTAGGAACAACGAGGCTTCTTTTTCTTCAGTGTTATCTCCCAGAATCAAAACACTAGCTAGCAATTGTAGTTATGATTGATACCATTATTATGTATAGAAGCTGTATTTTCAAGCGATGAGCTTGTGAAGCTCATCGCAAAATTAATTTTTTTTTTCACAAAAGTATCTACCAAAAATGCTAAGAAACAAGCGCACCAATACCAAAGCCGTCAGCTACGAAGACAATGCCGCACAAAGATATGAAAAACAGCGAAATTTTTTTCAGAATTTCTTTTTTCCTTTCACTCACCTTGAAGTATTTATCCTGGCGTACGTGATAGTCATATGATGCAAGCGTGTATAGTGATAGATGGATGGCCAAATCAGGTGATTCTACGTATAAAGTGTTATATGCTTACACACTATATACGTCTCGTCACATGGAAAGTGTGTATAGAGTGACATTAATTTCAGCTTTACCACTTGCTTCTACGCAGGCGTGTACGACGCTGTAGTGCGCAGCAATGGGCATAAAGCATAGTGCTCCTGGCAAGTGCAATACGATGCTTTGAACATGATGGGCTGCGAATGTCCATGTTTCACTAGCAGGTCACTAGCTTGTAATGTGAGGACCTTACGAGAGACAAGTTTACTTTGCACGCCTTAAGTAGTTAATCATATCACCTCAGGGCAGGAATTATTTTCTCCAGCTCTTCATCTGCCGAGAGCCTCCTCTAAATTCAGAATCATGACCAATGACTTGGATCAAGAGCGTAGAGTTTACATGGGTATAAGTGGAGAGATGTATATATAATCGACTACATAGTAGCTTAATATTAGCGTGAAAACAGCAAGTACAAAAACTAAATATGTCTTTGTATAGAGCCGGTTGGAGGCGCGCGCTGTTACAGGCGAACGGAAACTCAATGATGCACATTCATTCGAGGAGTCTCTTGCATACCACTAGACTGGTTCAGCAAAGTGTGGAGGAGTCAGGCAAGTCCACTGGTATCAAGCATAAGAATATCAGAGCGCACAAGCTAGCGCATTCTAAATACGAGGACAAGAGCTACCAGTTGCCCAAATGGAAGGAGGCACTGGGTGAGTTTGTGGTGCGCACATTCAAACTAGATATGGATAAAGTAAGAGCTGGCCCAGTTGCAGGGTCGTACTACTACAACTTGTGTAAACAGCAAGGTTTGCAATACGAGGATGAAGAGATGTCGGAGACAGCTAAGTTCTTCTACGAAGAGTTGGGTCTACCTCGTACTTTCTCCCAGTGGTTCCAAATTACCGTTTTGCATGAATGGATACTATTTGTGAGGATGCGTGCGATGCCTTTCCAATACGGCAGAAACTATCAACAAAAGCTTGTGGACAGAACTTTCAGCGACATTGAGGTTAGATTGTTCGAGGAAATGAACGTCAACTCCGGTAGAATAGCTGACCAATACATGAAAGACTTCAACGCACAGTTGCGTGGTGCTGTTTTTGCTTATGATGAGGGATTCTTTACAGATGATGCAACTCTAGCGAAGGCTATTTGGAGAAACCTTTATGCTGGTAAGCCAAATGTCGATATTACACATTTGGAGAAGTTAGTAAAGTATGTTAGAGGTCAATTATACGTCTTAAGTCAACTATCTGATCGTGAGTTCGCCATGGGTCAGTTCAAATTTGTCTCACCAAATGAAATTGTTGAAAAATTAACTCCAGAACAAGAACAGCTGAGGAAGGAAAAGGTTATTGAGAAATATGAAAAGATGGATAAAGACCCTCATCAATTGCCAAGCGATAAGAGCAATCTATCATACACAAATTGAATTTTATAACAATAGACTTTGAAGTCTATTCGTTTTTAACAATTCTAGGGAAGGTTTAGTGCTACTTGTGTATAAATACAGTGGTGCTTCATAACGTGATCTGCCTTTTTGCTGTTGTTATCCTTATTATTATTCATTGATCTTTATGGCAAGACAAGCCGACAACATGTAAGTAATATTTATCGGTTCTGTATATATTTACTAAACTACTAACAATTTAACAAATACTATATTCCAACAAAAAACAGCCTAATTAAAGTTCACGTGTCACCAAAATATTTCAGCATTTCGTATGTACATCATGGTTTAAGCATATTAGGTGTGGGTCAACTTTGGAGCCCAGGTGACTGGGGTATTCTCACGTGTAAGTCTGTATAATGCGTCAATGAGTTCGACTTGGAAGCTGCCACTGCCGCTACACTTTTCAGATGCGATTTTACCTGCTGCTTTATATAGCATCACACCAGCTACAACTGCATGGAATAAATTCCCCTCCGATGGTTGACCGCCAATCATGCAGGCAATTGTAGAACCCAAGGAGCAACCGCTAGCAGTGATGTCACCCATAATCTCAATAGGGCCAGCTTCTACGGCGACACAAGGAATATCCTCAACGGAAGTTCCATTGGTACCCTTAGACAAACTGTACTTACCTTCAATAGTACCATCAGCAATGAAGTCAAACTCACCTGTACAGACAGCAACAGTCTTGTACTTGAATGCTACAATCTTCGTAGCTTGTATCAATAGTTCATTGCTTATCCCAGAAGATGCATCCACACCTTTCATTCTCTCCTTGTTGAGTTCAGCTAAACCTAAGATCTCACTAGAATTGCCTTTAATGCAGCTAAATTGACCGAACGTTAATAGTTTGTTATTTAGTAGAAGTCTTGTTTCTGTTGCACTGTATCCTACCGGGTCGAATACAATTGGTCTCTTGACATCATTGTAAGCTCTAATGGCAGCTTTCAACATTTCAGGTGGTGCTACAGAACCTGTATTTAACAGCAGTGTGGCATGTGGAATTGCAGCTAGATCATTCACTTCACTTTGTATTTCCGACATAATTGGGGAAGAGCCTAAAGCTAATGTAACATTAGCTCCAAAGTTTTGGTGGACTTTATTAGTAATATGTTGAACTAGGGGACGAGCCTTCAATGTATTGGAGATAATTGATTGAATATCATCATTTGTCGTTAGTGAATTTTTTGTAGATAGTCCAATATCAATAAACCTATAATCGGTTTTATCAATCAACCCTCTGAGAATTTTAGTCGATTTTGCAGCGTCCAAAGAAGCAATGATATCACTGACTACACATATACCATCTAGTGATTTCTTACCATTAGAACTAACACACTGGTATAGAACTCTTTCGATATTGTCGGGATGTAAACCACCGATACCAACAGTACGGCACCAATGTGCATTATTACGTTCAAGTGCATCTAGGACTCTTATAGCGCCCGCGGTACCCATAGGAGCTTTTTTAGGATTCTTTTTCGTAAGAGTTGGGAATAATGTACCAACGCCGATGTAATCAACCATATCTGGACCCATTTTGCTTAGTTCGTCGACTTCTTCTGGGAAACCGACACTCCATCCAATAACCATATCTGGTCCAACCAACTTTCTAATCATAGGGATAGGCATATCATCTTGGCCAACATGTATACCATCAGCACCAATTGCCATTGCCACGTCAATCCTATCGTTGATGATCAATGGTACATTGTGAGCATGGCACAATTCTTTGATCTGTAATGCTTCTTCAATGAAGAACTTGGTATCGGCGTCCTTCTCTCTGATTTGCACCAAAGTTACACCATTTTGTAAGCCGGCTTCAACTTGACCGTAAAGCGTTTTACCTTCTGGGATCATCCCAGAGTCAGTTACCAAGTAAAGACTGTAGTCAAATTGCTCTTTAGAAAACTTCATTGTGAGGACTCGGAACTACTGATGGTGGCGCTATTTTCTTCTGTGCTTAGTCCAATTGCCTAGCCTATACTTGTGGTCCTTATTTTACAGACTAAGTGGATGGCCATGTCGTTTACTCTATTTATATGCTTCCCATTGTTGGGATCAAAGTCAAGCTCGTGTACCTGCTGCCCAGTTCATTGTCACATAATGTTGAACCACCTTTGAAAGGGTCTTCCGAGCTTTCTTCGCAACTGGCAATTCTACATGAATGCTCATCGGTTCCTGTTAGTTGCATATCGAAATCATCTCTCTAGCTCAGAAAACCTGAGTTTTTCATTTGAACTAGTCAATTGACTGAAAGCAGATCGCTCAGAAACTGTCCCACCTTCTCGCTGCCACCAGCACTCGAGCGAGTTCGCTTTGCACTTCCAGAGACTGTAGGATGGTGTCTTCTCAGTGTTGAGCACAAGGTGTTGTCCGCAGTGTTTTCTGGCAGCACAGTGAGGTTCCACAACAGCTTTTTTCTCTCGCGGGAGGACAGAGGAATCGCGCAGGGTGTTCCCAAGAGACCCTTTTTGCCCGGCGGGAAACACACACAAATGGCCGTAATGCGAATAAACAGCTTGTCTTTTTTTAATTTAAAGGCTTTTGGGCTCCAAATCCTTTAATTCTAACATGGCGGCTATTTGGATATTTTTTTTTGTGGGTGGCGCTCCAAGGGGAAGGGTTGTTTGTATCTACTTCTCTGCATAAGGTAGGAGTGAATAGTCCCGTATGTTTGCGGGCACTCTGTCACATGTATATACAGTACTGATTTAGGGTAAATACAGTCGCAAAGCGACAATAAGCTTTGATTGTGCATGTGGAAATATTGCAAGACTTATCTCATACTGCCTAATGTGTTATAATCTGGTTGCAGTTCTGTGTATAGCTCCATGTAGGGTATGGATTCTTTTCACCATTAGAATGATCGAAATTTTTCACGGGCTCAAATGAGATGAGATGAGTTAAAGTTTGTTTTCATTTCAAACTTGCAACATCGGGAAAGCTTGCAATAATTGTAGTTATTGGTAACCCTTTAATCACATTCTTGTTTAGTAAACAGAAGTAGATAAATACTTGTTATCTGCTAGTGTGTCTCGGTTTGCAGTTTACTAGGTGTGGCAATACAGACAACCAAAGGACTATGAAATTCACGCCAGGTGCAGTGGAAGACGCTCCCAGTTACTATGTTGATCATGATAACGGTAAATACAATACGCAGAAATGTGTTATACTGAGAAATCTGGGCCTCGAAGGCGACGATATTGCCATGCCAGCAAGCCTTAACCACTTGGCTAAGCCCACTCACATACTAGACCTAACAAATAATGACCTGGTTTTCTTTCCAGACTTACATCACAGAGACGATATAGAGACATTACTGCTGAGTAAGAACAGACTGATGGTACTGGATGCCGCATTACTGCCGTCAAAGCTTAAAAGTTTATCTCTAGCGTTCAATGGTATAGAGAACTTTGATGCGCTGAATCCACTATCTCACTGTCCCAGTACTGTACGAGACCTCGTCCTCATAGGAAATCCCATATGCCATTTATCAGAATATAGACAACGGATATTAGCTTTAGTACCGTCTCTTGAGGTACTTGATTTTAAATTGGTTTCTCAGGCTGAGAAAGTTCAAGCGGTAAAGGACCATGTTGCAGTTATGAAAAAAATTAAAGAAGATAATAGGCAGATTCACCAGAGGAAGAAGAAAGCCCCTGCTGCAGGAGTCGATGGAAAGAATACGTTTGGTAGAAATACAAAAAGTTTAACGGAAGCCGCAAAAGTAACAAAACCTAGAGACAAAACTATAGAAGTTATGAATACAGTGGTTGGTAAGTTGACCGAAGAGAAGAAGAAAAAAATTAGAGAACAGTTAGCTAATGCCTCATCTATGGAAGAATTAGAAAGACTAGAGCGCTTACTTACAGGAGGGGTATGATTAGATTATGATACAATAAATTTTTTTCATGAGCCTATTTTATTGTGACCTGTCTTACTAATGAAGTATATAACGAATCCAAGCAACCATTGTAGTTGTACCTAAGCTTCTATCATTAATAAAGATGCAATTCATTAATATCCTTTACATAGCATTAGGTGTAAATTCTTCATTTATTAAAGATGAAATTAATTAAAATACAAATTAGTGAGAAATCTAGTTCTTTTCGGTTTGTTCTACAGCTTCTGCGGGTTTACTTGTAGCAGGAGCAGATTCCTTGTTCACCTGGTCATTACTAGACTCTTTGTTTGAATCTTCCTTTTCGTTTTTACCATAGTCGATACCGGGAATGCCATGAGCTGATAGAAATTCGAAAATACTCTTTGTTGCGGGTTTGTTGGATTCGGCAGATTCCTCAGTCTGTGCACCTGTTACTTTGTTAAAACTATCAATATAACTAAAAAATGCATTGAAAACATTATCACTAACTTCTTCGGCATAGATCTTGTCATAGATATGCTTCATCTTGAATGCGTCTACTTTTTCTTGATATTTGGAGAAATCGATTGGTTTATATCCAAACTTTTCTAATCTCTTGTTATAACTTTCAAAAACAGGTGCTTCTAAAAGAAGGCCTAAAGCAGGTGCCTTCGGAATGTTTATCTTTTGAGGACCAAATGCTTGAGAGATTCTTTCAACTGGTGTACCACAACGCGCAATCAAAGTTGCCATAGAAATCATCTTACGAATTTGGTGCAGCATGAAAGATTGACCATGAATTTTAATGGAAACCCATTCAGCTTTAGCATCACCAATAACAAATGGGTCAGATACTTTGATTTCCTTCATAAATCTTATGGCACTTGGATCTTTAAATTCTTTACCCAATGTAAAGTTGTGAAAATTATGGGCTCCCAAATATTGATTCATGGCTGCACGAAATTTATTTAATTTCATTTCGGATATCCTGTATTGCCTACGGTGAGTGTTTTCTAACAGCTTCCATTGTTTGACTTTCTGGTACAGTTCTTCTTGGTCGTCAAATTCTTCTCTTGGTGGAGGGGAGTAATCTTTGATGGCAGCAATTTCCTCTGGAGTAAATTCCTTCTTAGCAGCAGCTTCAAAGTTTTCCCAAAATTCTTTTGATTCCAAATCTTCATCCAGAACGCCTGGAAGTTCAGTCTTACTGCTTTCGATATCATTATATAGAATGGTACCTGGCTTTGGACCAATTAAGGAGTAAGTAGGCAATAAATATTCATACCATCTTGAGCTACACATCTTTCTACAATCAAATGCCTTATTGACACGTTCAATATCCCATATTCTAATACCTTCTGGTAGATTGGCATTGATTTTATCCATTATTTCTGGATCTTCAATAATCATTTTCAATGATATCAAATTACCACCTGCATGAACACCTTTGTCAGTTCTTGCTGCTCTCATAAAATTATTCTTCTTCAAATCGTTGCTATTAGCTTTGGATATAGCACCGGCATCAACAAATGCTTTAAATAGTGCAGCCTCAATAGTAGGATTTGGTGGATTGTATTGCATACCATGGTAACCAGTTCCACAATAGCCAATCATGACAGCAACTTTTCTTTTTGGTAGACGTGGTTCTCTGGGAATTGGGTTTCCATTGTCATCTAATTTTGGTTCTCGAATAATTTGACGCTGATCAGTCTTTTGCTTTTTCTCAGCAGGTGCGCCATCTGCCATTGAATCTATCTCATTAGCTTTCCTAGATTGCTTATCAGAAGGTAAAGCTTCTGTTGGGGCAGTACTAGCAGTAGTGGAATCGATGTGGGCTTCAGCATTGCCTTGTACTTCCTGTACTTGTTTGGGAGCTACCTCTTCCATTGCGTAGCTATATCTGTATGTCCTGTCTTAAAATTGAATCAGTCTTTACCGATAGCAAATTTAGAGTGATGTGTTGTTTGTTCTAAAATATACCTCAGCTAAAATTTATCTTACTAGTGAGATCGAGCAATTAGTTCATCTAGCGATGAGCATCACTAAAGAAATTTGTCAAATTTTCATTTGTAAGAAAAGCTCGCACGAGAGAAGGGCAATTGCTAAAGTGAAAAAGCATACAAGAAATATGAAAATAATGCAGCTACTAATATTATATGCCGGTCATTATATTGGTACAGAAGAGATATATAGTCAATTATTCTATATCAACAGTTTTTTACTTGAATTATTCGCTAACTAAGTATTATTGATTATTTACGGCCTTTACCCTTCTTCTTTGGTTTAGCTTTGCCTTTTCCACTTTTGGAGGCAGTATTCTTCTTTGTTATATCTAGAGCTTGTTCAATCTTTTTGCTTGAAGCACCACCTTGTGTTGTTTTACCTGCTTGTTTCTTGTTGACTCTGTAGCTAGACCTATCCTTTAGAGGTAACCATCTTTCTGGATCAGGGTTCTTCTTAACAACTTCACGCTTAGCAAGGAATTTGTTTGCTCTAGCCGTCCTCTTCTTCTTCTTTTTGATATCAAGCTTTTTCTTTTGAGCTCTTAGTATACTAGTAGCACTTTTTTCGGCTGATTTTGGTGCGATTGGACGGATACCTGCAGATCTGATTTGCTCCACATCAATATCTTCAACAAGTCTAACAGCTTCATCAAATGCAGATTCGCTGGAACTCAAAACAGCATTTATTAATTCATTTTGCTCGGGGGTTATATTTGTTTGGTCTGTTGATAACCTCTGTAGAATTTCTCTTGATTTTTCAATATTACCGTTAGCTAAAGCTTCGTATGCGACGTATATCCAGAAGGAGGAGTTATCATTAATATATTCTTCGGGTAGCATTTCCAATATGGCTACCAGTCTGTTAATATTACCTATTCTCGAAGACATTCTGTAAAGTTGGAAAAGTATAGTGCACACAACTAAATGGTTTTGATCAAATAGCTTAGGGGACTTCTCCGCATAGCCGCTTTTGCTCAAAAAGTTCTCACAGATCCTAATAGCGTTGTCATATTGTTTTTCAACAACCAAAAGTTGAACTGTTAACAGTAAATTGCCAATTGCACTGCCATTGATACCACTATCTATTGATTGCATGGTAAAGTGATATAGTTTCTTAGCTTGAGTCTTATATGGTTCAATAGCAACGTTGTCGATGAGATTCTTATAATTATGCAAAGTCTTGGCAAGAATAGTTTCCTTTCTATTAATTTGGTTGTTGTTAAACAAATTCAAAAATAGCAAGTTGTTGTTTATTAGTTTCCATTGCTCGTGGGTATATTTTTGCAAATGGTAAGAATAGAATCTTTCTTGATTTATCTGCCTTAATAATAAGTCAAAATTAGTTGTAAATTTGGAATAGTCCACAAATGCATGATAGTTCGAATTGGCTATCAATTGGAGTGGTGATCCAGGTACCAATCTATCCAGTAGAGGCTTCAGGATTTCTTTACTCTGGACAGTTTGCCCTGTGATTTGAAGCAGGTATGACTTCTGTAGTTCGATCGTATCCAGATCGTTTTGGTAACCTTCTGGAACAGCTAGTTCGTGAGCCTTATCTAATACCTTGAAGGCTAACTCATATTCCTTCAAGGCAACCAAAATAATGGAATAATTGAATAAGACATCGTATGACTTTTCACTAGATAGCATATCAGTTATTTCATGTTTTAGATTGGCCCAGGTTTCAGACAATTTAGGGTCAGCTGTTAATGGGACAAGTATGTTACATAATAATTCGGAATTATCGTCAGCCTCATCCTTGTTTGATTCTGACAAATGTTCGTAAATTTCGTGGGCTTCCTTGTTAATACCATTCTTATAGCAGAATTGGGCCCTTATATGAAGAATTCCTCTTTCCATTTGGTTCTTGTTAGTGACATGTTCGGAATACGTTTTGTAAACTTGCTCAAATTCATGGACACTGTTCAATTTGTAATATACGTATAATTTTTCTAAAACAAATTCAGATCCGTGTCTGTTATCCAAGTCCTTGTAATGCTTAATCAAATCAAATGCAGCTTGATATTTATCCTGTTTTATCAAAGCAACCAACCATTGTCTGAAAACTTCACCTTCTTTACTACAGCCATTGTCAATTAGTTCTTTGCAGGTCTTTGCAGCATCAACATGTTCAGAGTTATTAGATTGCACATTCAATTGAGACAATAGCTCAGTTAAGTTTTTTTGAACCATCCTATTTTTGATTTGCTTGCTTTTCAACTCTGGAGGGATTTAAGATCAGAATAGGGTCAATTAAAACAAGGTACCAGTATAGAAGTATAGTGAAAACGTTATGCTCAAGTAAATGAGGTTTAATAACAATTAAGAATACTCTACTGCTGCTCTGGTAACTTTGCAAATTCGATAAATACAATACACTTAATTTACTTATCCCAAAAATTTTTCAACGACAGGTCGTTGACGAGCCTTCAACAACAGAAAGGTACCGATGGATTCCCTACGTCAATTATGATGATAATACCGGTAACGGATGAATAACCATATTTGCATGCGTATTACCATGTATAGCTAGTAATCAATCTAGGTAGTATATAGTTGTAGTTTACTATTAACGTTAAAATCTATTTTATTTTTTGGTTCATTATCTTACCAGAATGGTTTGTTCTTCAAGATCCATGGATGAGTTTTGACTCCAGTTAGTGATAACCTTTGTGTGGTATCTGTTACCAGTAGTTTGGATATGAGGTCCTTTGCATCTTTTGATATGGACTCGGGAAAGTTTAAGTCGCATTTGAGAATGCGCTTATATGTGAGTTCTTTTGAATTTTCTTCAAAAGGTGGTACTCCGACAACAAGTTCATACGCAAGGACTCCCAGCGCCCATACATCTACTTGCTCGTCATACTCTCTTGGTGTAATCATTTCAGGTGAAAGGTAATCTATGGTCCCGCACAGAGTTTTACGTTTAGACCCTTCCGGGTTGAGTATACTCCACCCAAAGTCTGCCAATTTTACTACATTATCAAACCCAATTAGGACATTTTCCGGTTTGACATCCCTATGTATTATTCTTTTCTTATGCATGTAATGTAGTGCATCGGCTATTTGATAAATGTAGTGTGAGGCTAAGACATCGTTAAAGGGTCCGTTATTCTTTAGTGATTTATACAGCTCACCATTGATAGAGTGTTCCATGAGGAGATAAACACGTTTTTCGTCATGGAAGTGTGCGTATAGCTTTATGATGTTGGGATGATCCATGCCCAATTGGATATCAACCTCTCGTTTTAATTGTTTCAGCAGATTGAATTGTAAAATTTCATTCTTCTCTATTGCTTTCAAAGCGCAAATAAATCCAGATTTTTTATGCCTGACGCAATACACTTTACCAAATTTACCCTTTCCAAGTTTTCTACCTACCTCGAAATCCTTCAACGATAGTTTATTATTATATGTGCTTTTCTCTAAGCTGTTCCTACCTAACGAGTTTGGTGATAAATTTGAAAGCGGGCTCACGCCCAGCGGTTTCCTTTCCTGATTCTTAAGGAACAATCTCTCTCGCACAGGAGATGGGATTTTAGACACATTACGTCCACTGGAAACTCCATCCATCCTTTGTGGCGAGTACGATATTCGCCATGACTTCCCCGTCCCGTTAACCTTAGATCTTGGTGACACGCGTTTCTCTCCTATGTTCCTTGCTAGTGTGGCTTTATTTTCCATTGATACAAATGCGCTATTGCTGTGACCTCGATACACTATTGAATACTGATCGGGAGCTCTTGAAAGGGCCTGAGGGTATTCTTAAATTGTCGCGAAGTTCTTTATTTACTACTGAATCATACTTTGAAATTATTTTTTTTTTTCAAAGTCTCGATGTCTTTGGCGAGAAGCGATGAGATGAGCTTACAGCGAGCAATGAGACAACTGAAGCATAAATAGGTTTAGCCTTCTATATTAATATTGAACCAAAAATTGCTTGATAAGAATGAATCTAGAGTAATAGCAAGGTGTGTATTATGGATAATTTTGCAGTAATGGATGAGCTGTTGTTATGGGGTCATAAAATTGGATGCAAGTGGCCATTGGAGTTGGAATTCAAGTATGATAAGATGAAGGGAATATATGCAGTATGTAAACAGGACTGTGTAAGACCTGTCATTGAAGTTCCAAGTGATGCTATAATTACTAATAAGTTAGCTATTGAGTATTTTACTTTGAATGCCAATGAGAAATCTCATGCGAACAGTTGGTTAAAATTGCTCTTTGCTAAGATGGTTTTTGACAAAGATCCCACTTGGGTTGATGGGGTTGACATAAGCAAGAAATTTCATCCTTACATTCAAGCATTGCCTAAATTGATCCATTCTCCTCTTGTTTGGAATCCATCCGAGCTTGAAACACTTCTTGTTGGCACCAATTTGGGTGGATCAGTTAAAGAGAAGTTATGTTCGGTAATAAAGGAATGGATTGTTTTAATTGAGTCGAGGGAAGATTTGAAGTCAAAGGTAGATGGCAAGTATCTTATTAACTTTGAAAACTATAATGATCTGGCATATGAAGACATATACAACATCTTTGTCAAACCAGTAGAATTTGAATTTGCAGATTTGGTATGGTTATCCTTCCCAGCCTTCTTGTACTCGCATCTGGTGTTCACATCTAGAGCTTTTCCGGAATATGTTATTGATAAAAATGCAGACGAGTTTTCTGTTATTTTATTGCCGATTTTGGATTTGATGAACCACAATTATAACTCTAAAGTACAATGGTTCCCCAAAGAGCATCATAATGGCACTTCATTTTGTTATCAATGTTTGGCGGATATGAAAGCTGGAGATGAATTGGATAATAATTACGGAGGTAAAGGTAATGAAGAACTATTGAATGGATATGGCTTTGTCATAGATGACAATATTTTCGATACTGTTGCGCTAAGAATTAAATTAAGCGAAGAGGAATTAATGGATATCCTCACAAATTATCCTGATATCTCTTTGCCAACAATAGATGACTACACTACATTTGCATTTGATTTAGAAAGACCTATAAAATCAAGAGAATCAAACGGTTCGAATATTGAAACTTATAAAGATGGTATTCTATATTTGATAAATTCGACAAACACAAAGCCACTGATTGATTTGATAGGGACATTTTCATATATCAGACTCGGTAGAGAATTACAGGATACCACGCAACGATATGATGAGCTAGCACCGTTTTTGAGCGGTATTCAAATGTTAAAAGTCGCATTGAAACAAAAACTTAATGGCGCTACTTCTGGGACTGTACTAGATGAAGATCAGATAGTTGAAATGAACGACTTTAGAGTCCATTGTTCAAAGGTATATAGAGAGTCTCAAATAAGGATATTGAAGGCCGCTATTTCAAGTCTCAAGTCCATTGAGAAAACCCAATTCCGAGAGCAAAAAAGTAGATTGTTAACCATCGACAAAATCATTAAATATGATACGCGCTTCTATGAAAATGAGTTGACAAATTTATTTGAAGGCCAGGAAGCTGTATTTGACTCAGCATTTGATCTTTTTGTCATATGGATTATCATGAAGTCCACTAATGGCAGCTTCATCAAGAAATATGAACCCATTAAGAAGAGTTTTGAGACTTTTAGGCAACAGCCATTATCCGTTGAAGAGGAAGAAGCACTTGGTTTCCACAAACACATTTTAAATGGCAAGTCTGATATTGACATTTCCACAACACTGTATGCAATAGAGTACGTGAAAAGACATGTGATTACTAGACTAAACTCTAGAGGTGAGGAAGACGAGACTATTTTTGTTATACCATTATAACTAGTCGGAAAAAGAAAGAGCATAGATCTCGCATTGTGTAACTGAACTGCAATTTTTCTCGAACCATTGTGTACCCGACTATCCCTCTCACACCGGTGAATAGCTTAAAAGAGCTTGCCAGCATTCATTGGCTTACTAATATTGTACCTCATCATTGGCCCTTTTCCCTAATGAAAGCTAAAATAAAGTGGGAGAATAAGGTGGGAGGGAATGTGACAAGCTTGAACCATTAATATTATCGTAGTAATGCCACTGGGCAGCATACGTTTACATGGGAATATCGTGATAGTAGTGACAACTCCAGCTTTACGTTATTACTGTTTCTCGGGGCTCTTCACTACTTTCTTCCAGCCTATTGGTGTTCCGCAAAGAAAAAGTAAAAAAATAAAAAAAATAAAAATTTTGCGATGAGCTTCTGAGGTACGGGCAGTTTAATGGGAAGGAGCTCTTACTATCGGTGATCTGCCAACTTGTGGGTAGTCGTGATAGTGTTTCTAATTTGGATCTGGCATAAGTGTACACTTGTCGGTGGAAAAACATATATATTGGCATATATTCTCACTTACCGAGCAAAAGTTTTAGGTACCACTATCTAGGAAACTTTGAGCAGTGGGTGGATTACGAAGTATATTGTTAGAAAATAGAGATAAGGCAAGAGCGATAAGGTGACTGTGAATTATATCTGGTTCCTTGCAAAATAATTTATAATATATTAAGAAGTGTATCAAAAAGATGGACAGTACTGAGCTGACTATTGGTGGTCTTCTCGTTGTTGGTTCGGCTATTTATCTGACCTTCTTCAGCGGAAGGATTACTGTCTTGCTTGTTGCTGTGGTCGGTTTTTGTATTTTTGTGAATGAAAGGCATAACCATGCCAGCTCCAATACTGGTGCATCCGAGATAGCTGAAACTTTAAGCGAGAAAACAGTAGAAGAAGTCCTTCCACTGCCAAAGAAGAAAAAATGTTGTGGTGGTGGTGTCGGTGGAAAATGTTGTTCCGAGACCAAGAAGGAAGGTGACCATAGTGATGGCGGAAGCTGTTGTTCAAGCAAGAAGAAGCTGGTAGAGCCTTTGCTACAAAAATTGAAAGAAGAAAAGCCAGCTAGCGCCACTGAAGAGCCCTCATATCCTATTAGTGTAGATTTTACTGAAGCATTCAAATCTACTTCAAAGAAAAGTAAAAAAGTTCCTAAGATTATTGTTGGCGTTAACAAAAAAAAAGAGTCTGAAGAAGATATAGTGAAATCAGCATTGACTGTTTCTAATGAAAAGCTTCTCTCTTCACAAATTTATGTCTTCTACAGTTCCTTGCAAGGAGCTGCTGAAAGAGTTGCTCGTACGGTCTATGAAGATTTGAAAAATGTCAAGGACTTGAATAATGAGCCTATCTTGATGAACCTAGATGAATTAAATGACATTGATGAGTATTTTGTTGATGTACCTGTTGATAATGCCTTATACATTCTAGTTGTACCATCATATGACACTGACTGTCCACTTGATTATTTTTTACAAACTTTGGAAGAGAATTATCATGATCATAGAGTTGATAGACTTCCTTTGAAAAAACTAATGGGTTATGCTGTGTTAGGTATTGGTGACAAAGAATCATGGCCAGATAAATTCTGCTACCAAGCAATAAATGTTGACCATTGGATTGCTAAATTAGGTGGTCGTAGAATTTTCCCAGTCGGTGAAGTTTGTATGAAAACAGATGGTATGCAGGGTGTGGACAAATGGACTAATTTACTTGCTGATACCCTCGAAGATGATGAGCCTATCATTTATCAATATGACAACGATGCCGAGTCTGACTACGAAGAAGATGAAGAACAAATTGATTTTGATTCTGATACTGACGTCCAAGATGTCGAAGATATCGGTGGCAAGCAACAATCAAAAGGTGATTATGGTATGGAAGTTAAACAAATGGTTGCCAAAAATAGTCCTACATACAACAATTTAACTAAGCAAGGTTATCGTATTATTGGTTCTCACTCGGGTGTTAAAATATGTAGATGGACCAAAAATGAACTGAGAGGTAAAGGTTCGTGCTACAAAAAGTCACTGTTCAATATTGCCTCAAGTAGATGTATGGAATTAACCCCTTCTTTAGCATGTTCATCTAAATGTGTCTTTTGTTGGAGACATGGTACTAATCCAGTTTCAAAGAACTGGAGATGGGATGTTGATGAACCTGAGTATATCCTTGAAAATGCTCTACAAAATCACTACTCCATGATAAAACAATTGAGAGGTGTTCCTGGTGTCATTGCTGAAAGATTTGCTGATGCTTTCAAGGTACGTCATTGTGCATTGTCATTAGTTGGTGAGCCCATTCTTTACCCTTATATCAATAGATTCGTTGAATTGCTGCATCAGAATGATATTACCAGTTTCTTGGTATGTAATGCTCAGCATCCTGAACCATTGAGAAACATTGGTAAAGTTACACAGTTGTATGTTTCTATTGATGCCCCAACCAAACAAGAATTGAAAAAAGTTGATAGACCGCTGTATAAAGATTTTTGGGAGAGAATGTTGGAATGTCTAGATATTTTAAGAGAGGTCCAGTATCACCAGCGTACGGTTTTTAGATTAACTTTGGTGAAAGGATTCAACATGGGAGATATTACATCCTATGCTGATCTAGTTGCCAGAGGTCTACCTTGCTTCATCGAAGTCAAAGGAGCTACTTTCAGTGGTTCATCTGATGGTAATGGTAATCCTTTGACAATGCAAAACATACCTTTTTATGAAGAGTGTGTTAACTTCGTCAAGGAATTCACCAAAGAACTTCAAAGAAGAGGTTTGGGTTATGAAGTTGCTGCAGAGCATGCACATTCAAACTGTATCCTAATCGCAAATACAAAGTTCAAAGTTAATGGAGAGTGGTACACGCATATTGACTTTGATAAGTTCTTTTCATTGCTGAAAGACACTGAGAGAAAGGAGCAATTTACTTATATGGATTACATGGCCAAGACACCCGAATGGGCTCTGTTTGGAAATGGAGGATTTGCGCCAGGTAACGTTCGTGAGATAAGAAAGGAAAAGAAAAAGAAGAACCGTGAGGAAAGGGAAAAGGCACTTAAGGAGGCTCAAGCGGCTTTGGAAGTTCAACAGGACGCTTAATTGTATCGCTTTGGTTTTATTCAGGTTGTTTTCTGTGTTCATTTGTTATTGTTTACATTATTATCTTGTATAATACATTCTGCATTTTATTTAATTTTGCTTGTATCAATTATATCATATTTATTTTTCAGAAATTAAGTCTCAATGACTCTCCCTTTTGTTTCCATTTGACAAATAAAGTATAAGATTAGCAATTGATAAGAAACAAAAACATTACGATTTATATTAATAACAACATTAAAAATGAGGAAAGAATACCTTTCTCAAAAGTAATAGATTTATAGAGGTATTCGTCCGGTAGAATTAGAACTAATTTATATAAGGTTAAAGTCAAAGCATCTGAAATGCAGAAAACTTTAGAATTTGAATCAATAATTGTCAATTCCGTGAAATTGTTCAAGGATATATAATTAATTTCCCAATCAAATAAAGTGAATACTCCTTAGGAACATGAACATTAAGGAGGCAATTGAATAGCCCGGGACAAATTCCTTCCTAAACCAAGAAGAGAACAGAAGAGCTGTAACAAATTGGTATATTATCAAGTATGAATGGAATCTGAAACCGTCCTTTGTGGTCCATTTTGGAGCCTTAAAAGCTACAAAGTCGGACTTTTTCTCTGTGGTTGGCAATGGTTTGAAAGCAGGTACTAAAACCTCTTTAGCTTCTTGTGGATCGTCCGTTACTATACCGATCATTTGTGGGTCTACTGAGTATTGGTTCAAGTATTTCACATCGATGATATTATTCACTGTCCAGACAAATAACTGTATACGTTCTCTTTTCAGTATTGGCAAAATTTCGAATCTGAACTGTTCAGTCCATGTTGATACAAAATGGACGCTTATGGAGAGTAGGTTGTAGTTATCGTCTTCCAGCTCTTTGAAGAAGTCCACAAATTTACGGGCCACGTCCAGTGATAGGGTGATTGCAACAACGTCAAAGTGTTTGAGCACACCTGTCTCGACACCGTACTCAACCCAATCGACGCTCCATAGACCGCACATCACGTGCTCGTGCCAGAACGACACGTCTTCACTCACTCTGAGCATCATGGTGTAAATCTTGACCATGGCTATCTTTGGCAATAGGGGTTTGACATCCAGTAGAAGTTTGGTATCTCTGTGTTCTAGAAGCCAGTGCAACAGTTCTTCCAACGTTAGTATTTGTTGGTCTCCGTTTATCGTCCTCAGCTTTTTCAATTCCTCCAGAGTAGAATCGACAATAGTCAAGTCCTTGTTGTACAGTCTTCCGGTCGAGGCGTCATGGTTTATAACCATGACACCGTCTTTTGTCACTTGGACATCCGTTTCAATTGCGTCAGCGCCAGCTTTGTAGGCGTTTTCGAACCCGAGCAGCGTGTTTTCAGGAAATTTAGCTTTGTAGCCTCTGTGTGAGATGACTTGCATTTTTTGGTATTTGCGATTAGGTATATGTATATTAAGTGTTTTAGTTGTCTATATGGTTAACTTCCAAACCTTATTCTTGGAGAGGAAAGGTCTGTAAGAGGACAGGAGTGGTGCGTTTATATATGAAATATTTTACATTGACAATCGAGGATTTTCTCTTGTTGCAATCACTATTTTGTTCTCTTCAAGGGAAAAAAAAGAAAGAAACTGAGAAAGAAAAGGGATTGCCCTTTATTATGTATTGCATCTCACTATAGGGACAAGGCTGTGAGTGGTGGTGTCTACAGTATTACAGATGCCTAGCACAAGCTCTTGCAAGTGTTATATCATCGCTTCTGCTCGATTGAAATTGTCCCATTTGTTCCTCTGGGGTGGTAGGGATGGGCAATGTTCTTCCTTGAGAGAAGGTCTCGACTTGTACACACATTGTAGAATCCCTTTCCAAAAAGGGTTCAGTGGTACGACACATTCTGTGGGGATTACTTAAACGGTGATAATTTTTCCCGGCCCGAGAAGATTTCCCGCAAAAAAAAAATGGAACAGTTAGGTGTCATGTCCACAGAGGAATGGCCGTAGAGATGTGAAGCCCAGTCTCTAGAATAGAGGGTTTATTGCAGACAAAGAGCAAATCCAGATGTAGGAGGGATTGCCCATACAGAAAGGGGGACCGGAGCAATCTAAAGTTTATAGATATTTGGCGAATTAGTCTTGTGGTGGATAGCGCATTAAGCCCGAGACACAGGGCATTTTCACAATATTGGTCTATGTAAGAAAGAACATGCTCAAGATATTGAAGCAGATTAGTAAGGGCTTTGCACGGTTTCTGGTATTGGCAAAGAGTTCGCAGCGCGTTCCTCGAGGGAACTACTCACCAAGGGGTACACGAGTTGCCACAACACTCCTTAGTGCAGTACAGAATCGAATCTTTGTTTCAGTTTTGCTCATGGTATGCCGTTCATTTCGGTATTGTCTTATTAAAACCCTATTGTAGATCCACCCACCTTACCGGTGTTGACTACACCCCCCCACAAGAGATAAACATGAGGTAGAACAATGGGAAGCAAGTGCAGCATCTCTGCACGAAGAAAAATGGAAGAAACATGAGACATTTTCGTTTAAGTGCATTTGCAATTGTTTCTCGGCTGTTTAATTAGAGAGTCACGCACATGCTGGTGTTGCATCAGCATGTGAAATTTTTGTTTGGTGGTTTGATGGATATCATTCTTTACCATAAGTGGCGGTATTTGGTGCATGTGACGGGCCACTCCCTTCTCCGTTCAACCACACATCGGTAACGTTGTCGAATACGTGAGTCATGTCGCTGCCCAGTATCTTAGTATTTTTACGTTTTGTGTTATTTATTATATATCTTGGTGCAGTGTGTATGGGTGTTAAGGGCTATTTATATTGTTCTTGGCACAGGAACATATGATGTCTGCGATGCACATATTCATCTATTACCTGCAAAGACAATTATGCACCTTGAGCTGGTCTGCTTTCAATTTATGCTGCATACATTAGCTCCATATCAATCTATATATAGAGCAGATAAGCATGCTTTCTATCTTAGCGCATGTTGAGCCAAGAATAGCATCATGATCAACAGCTGATGATCTAGATCTAAATCTGAGCGATAATCCATCACCTTGTTCCCCTTGTTCCCCTTGTTATCAGTTTATATCTGCAATCTCTATGAATAGATGTGAAGATAGGTGATTTCGGTATCAAGGACTTGAAGCGAAAAAAACTCGCGCACTTGTCTTCTAGTCGCACATCTGCTGTAGATTACGTACTCGGTATCAGTATCGTGGGTAGCTACGCCCTTACTTCGTATTATTTGCTAGTCCCGCTCGACCGGGAGAATAAGGGTAGTACTAAGGGTAAGGCTACACATCTACGTAGAAAGGGGTTAAGTTGGTTCAGGTGCCGGATGAACGGGATTATCCTTACATTTATCGGCTTCATGATGGGACAAGGACAATGCACTCATATGGCTTCTGGTGGTCTCGAAAATATGCCAATAGACCACTCTTTGGGCCTCCCTAGTCGAAGAAGTATATGCAGTTGCTTGCATGTTTCTGTATGTGGTGTAGTGGCTTCTTATATACTTGGAAAACGCCGTCCCTTTTGCTGTGCGTCCTCATCGCAATCTTTGTCCGTTGCGAGCATGCAACAAAGAACTGCTTCTTGTGGTACCCTTTGGCTTCGCACTGACAGTCGTAACAGGACTCCAACATGAACACCGGTGAAGTGTGTGTGTGTGTGTATGTATGTGGTTTCCATAAAGGACAGTAGCTTCTGACGTATATATCTGACAACTGTTGACTCAGGGACTACATGTCCGCCTGTCACATAGAAAAGTATAAAAATAATACATCGGGCTCCGAACTCCGTCATATTGAGGTTTCCAACCACATTACTCCACCTAGAGAAACCCCGCATTATTTTGCTACAATGCTGTTTTGCTAGTAATTGGGATTGCAATTCCATCTTTGGAAAGAAACGTACACCGAATTCTACAAGGG
>ERZ1036435.156-NODE-156-length-58011-cov-10.866364_pt1 | contig 58011 bp, 30 predicted proteins | sample MGYA00514223_ERZ1036435 | MGnify/ENA primary metagenome ERZ1036435 (study PRJEB33795, sample SAMN09464927) | human gut metagenome | host: Homo sapiens | place: USA: Stanford, California | collected 2016-08 | study: EMG produced TPA metagenomics assembly of the... | reverse complement strand
ACTTAAGGGGGGGGGATGGGAGGGAGAGGTGAAGGGAAGAGACCCTGCCCCTCTCTCCCCCATTGTCTGTATGTCTGTATGTGCATTAAGGATTCGCGCAGTGGGTCGAGGGATTCTGCTACAGCCGTAACGGGAGACTACCCCCCCTTAGTTCCGTGTGGCGGTTGTCTGTGGGTGATTTGCCTGGTCTGGCACTCCCCCGTCAATCCGAAATTCATCGAGGACACCCTCGACTGTGGTACTACGTGATAGTTGTGCTCTCGAAGCATCGGTTCAATGGGAATGAGGGGGGGGTGCTATTGGATTCGTGCAAAAACACACAGGGTGCCAGGAGGGGTGTCTTTTTGAAGAGAGTAATAGATGACATAAGGGCTCTTGTCTGCATAGGAATCTACATAGGTACTGTATATACACGGGGGGTAGTGTACAGAATCTAGAGTGTCGTTGTTCTTTACTTTATAGATAAAAATATGTATGTAATGTATGGGTGTAACCGTTCCTCATTTTTTTGATAGGCGGCTAGATCTCGCGAATCCACAGAATGCGGGGATCTAGCTCAAAGAGGTTGTGTGGGTTTTGACTGGGCACTCCCCTCATTTTCGTAGTCCAAAAAGGGCAGCTGCCGAGATCCAAGATACAGAGAATCCCCATCGCTTGGCACTCACAACTTCTTCACGGTTTCGCTGAAGTACTTACCTTGCAGCTCGTGGGTCTTCAGTTCCAGCTCAGATGGCTGTCTGGATCCGTCTGGGCCTGCAATGGTACCTGCACCCCAAGCGGAACCACCGTGCACTTCTTGCAAGTTGGTGATCTGTGCGAAGACGTTCTTGTAACCCAATGGCACATACACGATACCGTGGTGTGCCAGAGTGGAGATCGCGTTGATCACAGTGGACTCGTTACCGCCACCAGTACCAGTGGACACGAAGAACCCTGCAGCCTTGCCTTGCAAAGCACCTTTGGCCCACAGGCCACCAGTAGCGTCCCAGAAGGCCTTCCATTGCTGTGGGAAGTTACCGAACCTCGTTGGCACACCGAACAGGAACGCATCGTACTCTTCTAAGGTGTCTCTGGTCGCAATTGGGTAAGTCGCCTTGGCTGGTGCACCGAACTGCTCCAGCTGCTCAGCGGTCAGCGTCTCAGCGACCTGGTAGATGTCGGCCTTACCACCGGCTGACTCCACACCGCGCTTCTCGGCTTCAGCCAACGCAGCAGTGTGTCCGTACATGGAGTAGATAATAATAGCGACTCTAGCCATCTTGTTATTTGTTATGATATAATGTGGTTGGTCCGCTTCCCATTACGGTATATTACTAAGTAACACATAATCAATTCCAATTGCGTCTTCTTTATATTCCCCTTCCCACGCTGCGATCGACGATGCCTCGAGAAGATCGAGATAAGATCAAGAATGAGCGATGTTGGCAAGTAGGCAAAAAGGGGGGGGAGGAGGGGTGGATGCTTACAATACTGGTGGGTTTAAAGGTGAGGGGTTCAGCATGGCAACACTTACACTATACAACAGAGAAAAAACCGTGCAGAGAGAGGGGGGAGAAAGTAAGAAATTAGAAAATACTAGAGTTAGAAGTAGATTGTTCGTAAATACGTATATAATAAACACATGCAGTATCGTAACTAATGTCTATTTATAGGTGTGTGTTCAGAGAGGAAAGAGATACCGGTAATGTCAGCCGCCGATGGAGGGACCGGAAGCGCCCCTGCTAGCCATTCATGGCAGCTGAGAGATATCTGGCTGTCTCTTGGCGCTGCCGACGTCGGTGGAGGAGTCCAGCACGTCAGTCAGCTTGTAGATGCAGCCTCCGACGGAGTCACCTGAGGCGCTGCTGCCTTGCTCGATGTCCAAATTGGCGGTGGTGATGCACAGATCCCTGCCGACAAAGCAGCAGGAGGAGATCCGAGGGGTGGACTGCGGCAAGACATACTCGTGTAGCAGTGTGCCGTCCTCTAGGGAGTACTTCTGCACCTTATGTGTGGACCATACACACACGTAGACGACGTTGTTGACCAAGTCTGTGGCGGATCCGTCTGGCTCTGGGGATTCAAACTCAGGGTTGTGGCGCTGCACGTCAATCAGCTTCTTCTTGGTGCTGCTGTCGTCGCCATCCTGCTCCCACAGACAGAAGTGCAAGGAGTCAGTCCAGTACATCTTGGTGCCCGCGGTGTTCCAGTGGATCGCGTTAGGGATCTTGACTCTGTCAATGACCAGGTGTACAGGCAAGGGGAGCGCAGCTGAACCGACCAGGTCCACGCGGACAATGGCGCCGATGTCTTGCATAGGCACGTGGAAGTCGCACATCACCCCCACATACAGCGACTTGCCATCTGGGGAGACGTTACCGTCGTTGGACCGCAGGTCCAGCCAGCGGTCACCACTAGCCAGCTCGGGGCAGCGTGAGTACAGTGTTAGGTACTCCCACTCACCAGAGCTGAATTGACAGCGGCCTACACCGAACTTACTGCCAAACAGGACAGTGTCCACCTGACCATCGGTGATCACTGGGAAGATACAACCAACAGATTCGCGCAGCGAGGTAGGTGTCTTTGGGTACTTGATGGCAGCGCCAGAGCTGTAGGTGCTCTGGCTAACGTTGAACACCTTGTGGTTTGCAGTGCCCGAGGCAGACACACTGTCGAGACGGTGGATCTCGCCACGGTAGATGTCCACCCATAGCAATGTGTCGGTCTCTTTGATGTACGTAAGCCCTTCACTCAACCTCGCATCTGCGACGTGGTAGAATGGCTGCAGTTCTTGGTACTTTGTCTTGCCCATTATTACTGGTGTTTGGGGTATGTGGTTTAAATGGTCTTTTACCTCAAACTTACAACATTCTATGATAAGAGCAAGACAAGTTCCACAACCTCATCAGTTGTTTTCTTATATAATGGGTTGGGATCACTCGCTATGGGCTTGCAACACTTTCATTGATAAAGAACAAGGATCTACGGTTTCCCCTTTTATCAACAGAACAAAAGGAGGACAGGGCCCGTTGAGAGAATGTCGAGCTCGAGCTCTGTGCTCTGCGAGAAAATCTCAAGAGTCTATCCACCGGTATGCTACAATGAGGAAGGAACACCACACACTTTCCTCTCACCTTGCCCCCGCTCCCTCCCCCCTTTAGTGCGGAACAAAGATAACAGGTCTACGGACGAAACTAGTCAGCTGATATATCATATAACACGTTAGTAAACGGATCACATGACCCATACCTGAGTGTGTCATTTAATACAAATTTATCTCGTGAGCATTCAAAGAGTTGCTGGGGGGCAAAAGAGTATCTGGTCCTCGAGGGGAGACCTGGAATCCCAGAAACGACAGCCGCATCCCGCATCCCGCATCCCGCTTCCCGATGACGACTGAATAACAGCATCGAACTGGTCCAGTCCAAAGATAGCGGCATCCTGGAAAAATCCAGCCTTATTTATGCCTTGCGCTTGTCTACGCTACAGTATTTTGTGCTGTGCGCTGTGCAACTGGGAACCCAAAGAGACACTATCAAAACATTGGGAGACATGGGAGACATGGGAGACATGGGAGACTACAATTGACAAAGGGAAAAAGGACACCCACACACCCACTGCCCCTGAGTATCCAAACTAGGAAATTGAAAACAAGCAACAAACACTAGCATGACGTAATTTGCATGTTTCCGGCAGGGAAAAGCAAAACAAATACCCATTTACCCAGAAGAGTACGTACAGGATTGCGTTATTTTTTTTTTTGTTTTTTTGTTTTTCTGTTTCTTTTCAGTTGCTTTGTTTTGTTTTGTTCTGTTTTGTTTTTCTTGCTTTCCAATTTCCATAGCACTATTCCCCTTCCCTTCAGCGATTTTCTCTAGCAGTCCCCCCCTGAGATTCTGCTTCTGTTGACACTACAGTCCGTCCCGGCTCCTAGTAATTGTGTGCGTACACAAAATAGCACAGTCAATATCCCGCACACCCCACCCATGCACAAGAGATCTCTGCTAGAAGCACAAACAACTCACAGAATGCACAAACGCACAGACACCCCAGCACAACAATCCGCTTCACTCCCAAAGAAGACTTGAAAAGATGTACCCACTCACTTTTCCTAAACGGGTAATTTACATGTTCTGCATAACACACTCAAAGGAGCACAGTCCACTGATAAAGCTGCCCGCCAGAGGCAGAGGCAGAGGCAGAATAAGTACCGCAAAAAATGAGCACAACGGTCGTATACTGTAGATCTACACAAACAACCTGGGCATATTGACTTTTTGTGAATAATATAGCTGTTTCTCGCTCTTACCTAAGGTCTGAGACTCATCCGCACAAACCTCCGTTACCTTTCTCGGTGAATATACGGAAACTTTCCACCGGACAGTGGAAAAATGTCTCAAGGGACCCCCTCGGCCTCAGTCCTTCACTATTGCCAATTGGCAATTGGCAATTAGGTAGCATAGCAATTAAGCATCGAACTTGTACAATACTGCCTTGTGTGAGCGATATATTCCTTCATTTCAACAAAACAGATAAAAAAAAAACAACTCAATTGCCAGAATAAGACATAATCCGGAAAAGAGCATCGACATTGGGAATGAAATTAGGAAGGGAATACTGAAAAGAACTCAATTGCAACTCAATTGGGTAATGTAAATGTTTTCTTGGATTGGACACTCATCTGGTCTTACCTGCATTTTGTATATAAGCCCATTGGCACTTTATTGTTGATGCTACTACTTTCTTTAATTCTCTTCGCTCTTGATTTCATAAGCTTCATTTTATTCCTATTTTTTCTTTCTTCCTTTACATCTATTTCCTAACAACAAATCTATCACAACTAATTAATTTCCATACAATTACCAAATGTCTACTTTTGTTGATTTGTACAAGAGAGGCGGTAACGAAGCCGTCAAGATCAACCCTCCTACGGGTGCTGACTTCCACATCACTAGCCGTGGTTCCGACTGGCTATGGGCTGCTTTCTGTGTGTTCTTGTTGCTAGCTATCGTCTTCGTCCTATTGATGTTCCGTAAGCCTGTCAACAACAGATTCGTCTACTTGACCGCTATCGCTCCAAATGTCTTCATGGCCATCGCCTACTTCTCCATCGCTTCTAACTTGGGTTGGATTCCAGTCAGAGCTAAGTACAACCACGTCAGAACCTCCACTCAACAACAACACCCAGGTGTTAGACAAATCTTTTACGCTAGATACGTCGGCTGGTTCATGGCTTTGCCATGGCCTTTGATCCAAGCTTCCATCTTGGGTAAGACCCCAGTATGGCACGTCGCTTTCAACTGTACCATGGGCTGTGTCTTCTCCGTCTGCTTCTTGATCGCTGCCTGTGTTCACTCCACTTACAAGTGGGGTTACTTCACCATCGGTTGCGGTGCTGGTATCGTCTCCATCATCTCCTTGATGACTACCACTTACACTTTGATTAAGAAGTGCGGCGACAAGGAAATCAAGAGATGCTTCTTGATCTACGTCTGCCCAATCATCGTCCTATACTTGGTCGCTTGGCCAGTCTGTTTCGGTATCACTGACGGTGGTAACGTTCTACAACCAGACTCCGAAGCTATCTTCTACGGTATTATTGACTTGCTTCTATTGGGTATCTTCCCAGCTCTATACGTCCCAATGGCTAGCCACGTCGGTTACGAAAACATCACTTACGGTATCTTCGACTCTGCTATCGGCGGTGCTGCTCCAGGTGGCATGGCCCACTCTGCTTCCATGGACATTGAAAAGAGCCCAATGTCTGCTACTTCTTCCCCAACTCCAGTCTCCCCAACTCCAAAGGCTGGTATTAAGAAGCCAAAGTTGAAGTTGAAGAAATAAACGGTTTCATGAATATTAGAAACCACTTCAATTATTAATTCTATTTGTTTTATTTCGCTTTTATTTCCATTCAATTCTTCGCTCATGTTATAGATATTACTGAACGATAAAAAGCTTTAGCATTCCACGCTTGGTAAAGCTAAAACTTACAGCTTCATTATTTTTTTATTATCTTTTGATACCTGAAAGACAGATGATAATACAACAACCTTTCTCTTAATCTACTTCATCAACATCATACTAGAAAGAAAAACAACGCTATGAATTGTACCCATAGGTCTTTAATTTATGACAATTTTAATAATTCCGTTAAGATGTCTGGTTCTAGAAATATAGAAAGTCTAGTATCCAAACAACATAATATGGAGTTGTCTTTTTTTCTGATTTCACACACTCGTTATAAAAGGCTGGGCTTTATCTGCTTATATTTTATTAGGCATTCGAGAACAGACCTTCCTCCGATTACAGTTCTTTTTTTTCTTATATATTTCACAACCTGTTATTTTTTGTTTATATCTAATACTACTCTGACTTTTTGTCAGAGCCGATTTCCCAAATTACTAATAATTATTTTTTATTATATTAAAATCATAAAATCATCTAATGCTTATTATCATTATAACTGTAGTTTTCTGAGTTGTCCGCTAATAACTATACAGTGTATAATCAATTTATTATGCTTACCAAATAATGCCGTTATAATCATTTACAACGCTCTGCAACTTTCTTGAGTATTACAGGTGAAGACAGATATTGCATTTTCACATTTTTGGAAACTTTGATCCATTCTTCACCATATGCAGGATCAAGCTCCGCAACCTTTTCCAACAACTTATCCAAATCATCATTCAGTTTTTGCTTACAATTATAAATGTATGCCCACCCATCACCAAACCGAGGTTGCTTGGTGACAGCTCTATCAAACCATTTCATTGCCACTTTATATTGATTGTCATTGTAGAAAGACCTACCAACCTCAAACAGAATAAGATATGAGTTGTTTGTAGCTTTTAAAGCATCTTGAAACAGTATCTTCTTCAGGCTGGATTTTTTTGACTTACTTAGCCTCATCCTACAGGCCCATAATTCTGCATCCTTTGCAAAAGTCTGTAAGCCTTGCGATATTAAAAGTTCTTCTTGTGCAAAGTTTCCAACCGTTTCCTCCAATCTAACTTTAGCAACAATTAAAGAAACATTGCTTGGGTTATGGACAATGCCTTTGTCCAAAATTGATCTAGCCCTGGATGTGTTTCCAGATGTTCTTTGAATGAAATTAGCATATTCGATCCAGAAAACTGCATGCGATTGCAATCTCTTAGTATAATCATCATATAACCTTGAACATATACTATTCATACCCATATCTTCATAAATCTGGACCAGTTGCAATTTTAATTTTACTGACTGTGGAAATAACAGCAAATATTTGTTTTCAATATAACTAACAGCTTTCTCATTCTCGTCCATAAAACGTAAGAATGAAACATGACGATAGAGTAATCTTTCCTTGTTATGATCATCATAATTAGCAGTTTCCAAAGAGTTCAATAGTTTATCAAATATAGAAGCAACACAATCTAGACGACCGGTCTGCAACAATACCTTTATTTTCGCTAGCCAACCCTCTATGAAGTTTGGAATTTCATTCAAGGTTTTACTCAAGATTTCTAGGGCCTTATCTGGATTCCCGTCGTGTTTCCATAACTCTTTCACATAAAGCAACACTAGATTGGGATGTATTTTCACCATTTCATAACTATTCTGAGTGCCACGATCAAAAAGCAGCTCTTCAAATACTTGAAAAAACTTGTCTATATTATACGATTTCACACAGATATTTTTCAATTTTTGCCAAACACTTATTTTAGTAGGCTCGAACTTCAGATATGATTTTAAAAATATGATCTGTATTTTAACATTCGATATATTATCAAGGTAATCCAATCCATATTCTTTAACAATCTTCTCACCTATGCTATCAAAAATTACCTCACAAAGAGAAGCAGTAGTTATATCAACAGCAATGCTCTTATTCCATATTTCGACTTTATCTAGCCATTTAGTTACTACGGACTTATCCATGTCTTTCATATTTATACCAAGCTCTTTAATGATCACACTCTTACATTGACTGACAGAGTCAATTTTCTTATGTATTTCTTCATTCATTAACTTGTAAACCTTCAAATCTATCTGTTTGGGATTTTGAGTTATGACCTTTTCTAATGTATTCATAACATCCTCGTAGGGTTCTTTCATTAATATAGCCCAGAAATAAAAACTTGTTGGGATGAATTCTAAAGCCTTTTTACATATTCTCAAATTATCATAATCGTTTGGGTTATATTTGACTGCTAGTTTCCAGATTTCTTCTTCAGCAGGTATTTCTCTTAATGCTTTTTGTATAACTCTAAACTTATTGGCAGGTTGTTCCTCATACTTGATTCCCTCCAACCACAATGCGACCGATTTAGGTTGAAAACGAATTGCATTAGCAACAATAATTTTCTTCTTTTCATTGTTGGATACATTCAACCGTAAGTTTTCTAACCATATTGTCTCATCTAATGGACATTGTAAACACCCTTGGTGAATCAGTTCCCTTGCAAGTTCGTAATTACCACAATTTTCCTCTAGTTTAGCCGAAGCAATCCAACTTGTAGGATCTTTGGGTTCTGCCCGTCTGTATGACTTCAAGACCAACCGCTGCTTTTGTACCTCTTCGTCATCGCCTCTTCTCACAATATTTACAGAGTCTTTGTCAATGTCCGCTATATACTTCAAAGTTTTCATCTCTTGATCATTAGTCTCATTCTTTGCAAAAAAATCAGTGTCTAACTGTCTTGCAAGAAGCTTCTCCCTTTCCTCTGTTAATTTCACCAAATCAACACTATTGGAATCCAGTAAAGAGTCAGGTGCTGCATACGTTTTCCTATTCATCTGTTCTTCCAACCTAATTCTGCGATTTCTCCGGGTCATATCGGTAGCTTCTGGTAGATTAAGCCATTGGTCTTCTGTCACATTAGCGAGATTCCGTTTTAGCGGTATAAAATCAGCCTTTGATCTCTCTTCCGGCTTGGGAGCCCTTTTTCGGGCTCTCTTTTCTTCAATCGATGCAAATACATCTTCATCGTCTTCGTCATTGCTCTCCTTGGTATACCGTTTCGGTACTCTAGGAGTTTCGTTTTTCTGACCCCTAGTTGCAAAACCAAACGCGCCTCTACCTACACCAGCAATATACCCTGGAGGTGGCTTTTGATCCAAAAACGCTGGCCTATACCCTGCCATAATCCTTTGCACTTATGGCTTTCTTGTTTTATTGCCAAGCTTAAAACAGCTCAATGTCATGCAAAAATTACCAGTACTTCTCGTTGTGAATACCAATATACCAAACCAATTAGAAGGTTAAATAATAAATTCAGTTATAGTAGTATCAGTAGCTGGCACCATGTTATAGCATGTCAAACACTTACTATGGCTCAAGCTCATCGCCTGATTTTTTTTTAGCTGGGAAGCTCATCGCGTAGTAACCCGCAACGAGTGAAACCCTTTATTTCTGGGAGTAATATATAAAAGGGAAGCAATTTAAACATTCTTAGATATCAGTTGCTTCTCTGTGTAGCCGCCAACATTTACAACGTAAAAAGAGGAATTATTTCTTCAACATTGTGGTGCTACAGCTTTATCATATTTTTTCGATTTTAAGCGGGCGATGTTTGACAAATTGAAGCAGAAGTTTGAGAAACTGTCGGTAGGCGGGTCTTCCGGGGAGCCAATTCCCACGGAAGAAGTTGTTTTTGGCGAAGAGCTACCTGAAGAGGTGGTATACAAGTACAGGTATAACCACGGTGTAAATTTGGGGTCCCTCTTTGTGTTGGAAGAGTGGATCTTCAACTCCGTGTTTGAACATGGCGGCGGTAATGAGTTCGATGCAGTTAACAACTACTTGAAAAATGGCAAGTCAGAAGATGAAGTAGCCAAGAAGTTACAGGATCACTATCATGACTATAGCTGCAGAATTGATTGGGATTGGCTAAAGAATGAAGTTGGAATCACAGCCGTCAGAGTGCCAATTGGGTATTGGCACGTTAGAGATGGTGATTTGTTATCTGGGTTGCCATTTGAACCATTGAAAAAGGTATATCATTTGGCTAAGCCCACAAATTATTTGAAGGATATTATAGAAAGTGCAAGAAATCGCGGGATCGGTGTCTTGATCGATATTCATGGGCTACCAGGTGGTGCTAATGGTGATGGCCATAGTGGGTTTCCAAATCGTGGAGCAGACTTCTTCAGAAATAGTGGTTATATAGACAGAATTTGTAATGACATTATCCCTGCTATAATTGAAGACATATGCAAACCAAACAAGAATGTTATCGGGTTACAGGTTGTGAATGAATCTGTTTTTGATAATAACGCCCACGGCCAAAAAAATTACTATAAGCGGGCTATTCAAACAATTGCAAGTAACCAACCAGGGCTGCCAGTCATTATTTCCGATGGTTGGTGGCCCCAACAATGGTCTGATTGGTTAAAGCATGAAAAGTTAGACTTAGTGACAGTAGTTGACACGCATGTTTATAGATGCTTTTCAGATGAGGACAAAAAGAAATCTGCTGATCAAATTATAAACGACCTGGAGGGATCAACCAGTTTTCCTAAGAATGATGCCGATTTTGTTGTTGGTGAATTCTCTGGAGTTCTTGATGAAGAAACATGGAAAAAATCACCTGGCGATCGGAACGAATATGCCAAACAATTTTTGAACAAGGAATTGGAGGTTTTCTCTAAATCATCATCATGGGGATGGTTTTTCTGGACACTACAATTTAAGTATGGCGATGGTGGTGAATGGGGTTTAAAGCCAATGTATGAGCGTGGTGGAATAAAGAAGAGATCAACACAAAACAATCTGAACATTGACGATAACAGAGTTAGACAGATTATTGATGAACACATCAACTACTGGAAGGATAAAGGTGGTGACAAGTTTGAGCATTGGAGATTCGAAGATGGGATTAATTCAGCAATATCAGATATCAAGGAGTTTGCTCGGTTTGACAATTCTAGACTGGGAAGATGGCATGCGTGGAAGGCCCAAAGAAGGAACGATTATATGAAAAAGAAAGGCGATAGTGAATATATGTGGGAGTGGGATCAAGGTTATGACAGAGGTATTGCAGAATTCAATTTCTGAAAAAAATGAAAATTACAACTAAATTTAAATGTTCTCTTTGTTTTCTACAGTCGTTTTTGGCCAGCAAAGCTACTAGCATACCATTTTACTCTCTTTTATCTCATATAGCTAATGCTAGGAACTGAAATAAGCAAGAAAAAATGTGTCATTACGATATCAAGTAATGATGTGCAGTATTCTAAAAAGGAAGCCCTGATATTCAATTTTTACGTTCGTTAAGTTGCTTGGAATATGGAAAGCAAATAAAATGCCCTGGTTGCTATATTTTTCGTCATGCACATGCTCGCCTGAGCGTACGCATCGATCATAGTGTTGGTCCAGCCACCCCGCAGCGACTGCTCAAGAAGGCGCATTACCACATCTAGCATTACCAAAGATCAAAATACTTTTCAGCGATGCAGGCGAAAAGGGTCCAACGCTATCTGCGATGACTAAATGAAATTTTTTTTTCACTTTTTTCCAGACCATTGCTATTACTCATTTTTATCGATCTGTACGTATATTTCTGTGCAAAATTTGTTTTTGAAAAAATATGGCTACTATAATGAAAAAAGAAATTACAATCATTAAGTTCTTAAGCATTAGCAATTGATAATATATAAGAAGCAAAGGATAGCTTTTTGAATGGGGTTTGTGTTTGTTCCTCGTCTTGAACTTCGAGGAATACAGTAAAGTATCAGAAGTTATAGGCAAATCCAAAACACTAGTGCAACACCTAGTATTATAATCTCGCTAGAAATACAATTCTATAAATTCTTCTGTACCTATTAACCCAGGCTTAGGAATAAACATATCCTATAAGAAAACAATTCGCAAAAATGTTCATCAAGAATGACTACAGAGGTGACAGAACCCGTCTGGAAGACTGGAGAATCAAAGGTTACGATCCATTGACTCCTCCTGATCTTCTTCAGCATGAATACCCAATCAGTGAGAAAGGTGCTGCCAACATACTGAAAGCTAGAGATTCTGTGTGTGACATCTTGAATGGTAAGGATGACCGTATGGTTATTGTCATTGGTCCATGCTCCATTCATGACCCAAAGGCAGCTTACGAATACGCCGATAAGCTAGCAGTAATCGCTGAGAAGCTATCCGATGATCTACTTATTATCATGAGAGCGTACTTAGAGAAGCCAAGAACCACCGTTGGATGGAAGGGTCTGATAAATGACCCAGATATTGATAACTCTTTCCAAATCAACAAAGGTTTAAGAATCTCAAGAGAAATGTTCACAAAGCTGATCGAAAAGCTTCCTATTGCCGGTGAAATGTTAGACACTATCTCCCCACAATTCTTGAGTGACTGTTTCTCTCTAGGTGCCATTGGTGCCAGAACAACTGAATCCCAACTGCATAGAGAACTAGCTTCAGGTCTATCTTTCCCAATTGGTTTCAAGAATGGTACCGATGGTGGCCTACAAGTTGCCATCGATGCTATGAGAGCTGCATCTCACGAACATTACTTCCTTTCTGTCACAAAGCCTGGTGTCACCGCTATTGTTGGTACTGAAGGTAACTCCGACACTTTTATCATTTTAAGAGGTGGTAAGCATGGTACCAACTACGATGCTGAAAATGTGAAGTCCACCAAAGAACAACTAAGGAAAGCAAAATTGATTGATGAAGCTGACAGTACCAGAAGAATAATGATTGACTGTTCTCACGGTAACAGTAATAAGGACTACAGAAATCAACCAAAGGTCGCTCAAGAGATCTACAACCAACTGAGTGCTGGTGAAAACGGTTTGTGTGGTGTTATGATCGAATCTAACCTAGTGGAAGGCAGACAAGATGTTCCTCCAGAAGGTGGTCGTGAGGGTCTAAAATATGGTTGCTCTATCACTGATGCTTGTATTGGCTGGGATACTACCGAAAGCGTTTTGGAACTTCTAGCCGAAGGTGTTAGAAACAGAAGAAAGCATTTATCCAAGTAAATAAACACGTCCGATCAAGTATAAAAATCATTATATGACGAAAGGTAACATATCTATATATGACTCTGTCATTGTATTTATTTATTTCATTGTAACCAATAAATTCTGTAATCAATGATATAAGCGTTCTTGATTATTGTCTAAAATAGATATAAATATGAGCAACACTTTGACTCGACCAATATAGTTAGGGAAAAAAAAAAATTGTTATTAGTTAATATAGCAAGCAATCTGAATAATGGGTTTCTGTTAAGAATCCAAAACTTAACCAAATGTTAATTAGAAAAATAACCACAAAGTCCGAGGAAATGATAATTAGTAGTAAACCCCAAAGGTTACGAATACAAATGTAAAATCAAACTTTATCTTTCCCTAGCTTCTCTTTCAATTGAATAATTTGGGTTTTTAGGTCCTTATTTTCTTTCTTCAAAAGTTCAAGAGCTATATGCTTTTCTTTAGCCCTACCAAATGATAACATTCTAGCCATTTCCTGGTTTTCCTTCGTTAAAGTTTCTAGCCTTACAACAGTTTTGTGAGCTAAATTCTCTGGATCATATCTACCAAACTTTGTTGAGCTATTAGAGGGATTTAGCGCCATGGCGGCTAGGACACTCTCTAAATTAGTCTTTGTTTCATCTAATTCTTTTTCTCTCTTTTGTAAAGCTGAAGATAGCTTTCGAAAGATTATATCCAGACTGTTTGGGACATCTATTTCTTTTGTTGTAATATGCTCTTCTTTATCGGCTGTTTTGCTAGAAATATCCTTTGTATTATCTACTGCTACTGAAATAGCACTTTTCAATCTTGTTAATTCCCTCTGAAGAGATTGAAGTTGAGCATCTTTTACTTGAATATCGTATTTCAGTGTATCAATTTCTCCAGAAGATTCTTTCGGTTCCTTTGGGTTGACAGTAGCACTGCAATTGGATGGTTGACTGGATTGTGTGGCATCAAAGGTAGTAGCATTATTGTAGACTTGTCCATTATCACTGCCTGAGTACCTAGAAGGTAACTTTGTTGAATTTATTAGTCCTTGCTTATTGGTTTCCCTGTTTGTTGGATAATAATAGCCCGTGACAGCATCAGAAGTGAATGAATTTCCCAACATCGCACTATGAGTTGTGCTACTGGCTGTATAATTTCTATTGCTTGGTATACCATTATAGTTGACTTGTCCTAGATATGACGCATTATCCTGTTTTGCCGGAATTGAACTAATCGTGGAAGTACTCGTCAATGTCCCCATACTGTTATATCTAGACGTGAATAACTGATCGTCGACGCCTTTATCACTTGTTGTATTAGGGTAGCGGCTTTGTTGTGATGTCATATGAGTTAAATCAGAAGTCATTTTAGGAAACCTATCATTATTAGTAGAAACATTGTAAGCTGTTGTATCAGTAGTCGTTGTATCAGTACTTCCACTACTGGCTATTTGGTTGTTTCCGTTAGAATTGGCATGTGAGTAAGAGTAATCTGTAGCCAAATTATTTTGTGTAACCGTTTGAAACCCTGGACTGGAATTGAATGCATTTTGTAAAGGTTGAAAATAATTAGCATAAGCTGAAGCATCTTGAGGAGAGTTTACGTTCTTCTCATAGTTACCACTATAGCTAGACCCACTCATCCCATTTAGCATTGAACTGGCTATGTAGGTTTGACCACTCCCAAATTGTGTATGGGCTTTCCCCTGGCTCTGGTTCTGAACCTGATTCTGGTTCTGATTTTGAAACGCAGATTGGTCCTGTGTACCCATGGATGTATTGCTTGCAAACCCATCTCCTTGATTGAAATTATAAAAGTAACTCATTTGGTATGAATGTTACAAAAAGACAAAATCAAAAAAGGGAGACTCTTGGCAGAGGTGAAAGTTGTTAATTGTGTGAAGAGCAGTAAGCAAGTTTATTGAACAACTGTAACTGAAGTTCAGTTTATTTGTATGATAGCTATTATCGTTCTGAGAAATTCCTGGAGTGTATAAAGCCAACACCACTATGTTATTTGTAGCGATACTTGGCCAATAGCAGACGTGATTAAAAAGATTAGACCTCTCAACAGTATCTTACAAGATCATATGTCTTGCCGCTAATTGATCTATGCAAAAGTTTGTGATGACTGTTTCAATCCTGAAATAAAAAAGGACAAGCACAAGAAAACAGTTAGCAGGCAGAACATTAACCAAATTAGAAACGGGAAAAAGTAGCCCAAGACTTGGCTGAAAACTTGCCCGCTATTTATACCTTAGTTTTCCAACAGAAGTGGAGTTCATGAGATCTGACAGGAGTTTTAGCGCCGAGCGCCAATTGTCCCCCCACAGATTTGCTTTCCGGGTAACGTTGTTTCATATTTACGTGGTATGTTACATCACCTGATATAACAGCAATATGGGTCCGTTAGCCTCTAGGAATGTAGTAATTACCAGGAGATAATATGCTAAAGTATATATATTTTAAAGTCTCTTCTTGAGACTGTTTAATGGAAGAAATGCTTTACAATACTAGACTATAGCTTTTCACTGGATATGCAGTACGTAATGATACTAATAACTATATATTCGAGCACTTTAGAAAGTACCTTCAACTTGATCAGGTCCTGGAGTAAAATAGCATGTAACTGTTCTTCATCATTTCTTCAAAATTGTTGCTTACAACTATTTTCTCATCATTGTAAAGAACCCAAGTGGGTTTGCCGTCTACCATTTTCCTAATGAAAGCCACATAGTGGCCTGAGTGAACTGAGTTACCCTTGTGGCAGATGATTGCAGATAGTTCGTAAGGCTTGGCATCATGGTGGCCGTAAGTCTTCGAAGTGTCGCTCTGCTCTTTCAATTCTTCTATTTCGCCATCGTCATCCATGTTGTTGAACACCCAATCAACACTACGAGTGACATCATGGTTATTTAAAATTAGAGCCTTTCTACATAATTTTGGATCAAGTCCCATTCCGACCATCATAGATATGTGCTCAGGGTTGACATCATTCTTAGCCTTCTTAGGTGGTATAAACTCCGCGTTAACGTCTGCATCTTCAATATGCTCAAAAAGCCAGTTCATTGCCAATTCAGGGTCTTTGTTTCCAGTATGGTACAAGGCTCTCACGCAGGCATTTTCAGTAAAACCCATTTCCATAAGTTGGTTAACAAATGTTTCGTTAACTTCAAATTGATTTTCGTCATTATCATCATTTAATTGAGTTTCTCTGTCCTTTTGCAAACCATTTCCTTTATATTGAGTTAATTCCAAAACTTCAGTAGGAGTTTCAAGACCCGGAATGGTCAATAGATTACTAGTTTTGACAGGAGTCCAATTCTCGATCTTTATCCTGATAGGGTTGATGACTAAAGTATCAGGAAAGGTCCTCATTGCAGGCTTCTTTACAGCATTTACCATTTTCTTACAATTTGGACATTTAAATTCAATAACTTCGCCAGAAAAATATGCATTTATTCTTTCTTCTAGATCTTGTGCATCATTGCTCTCTTGAAGTGGTAATTGGATTACATTTGAGGTTTCTGTGCTGTACTTAACACCATGACACTCTTGGCATTGTAGCCGATCCTCCATCATAAATTTCATTAAATCATTAGGGTTGTAGTCGGAGTTTTTAAATAATTTTTTATCCAGTTCGTCAACAAAGTAAGTAAAGAATTCTAAAGCATCCTGTTGTCTTCCAGAGCTGAATTCTTCGTGTCTGCCACCAATGCATTTTTTGAATGACTTTGGCCTGATACCTTGCTTGTAAATAGTTGGCTCTTCTTTCAAAGCAGTTCTCAATTTTGTCAATTGGGATTTCAAATTATTGGCAGGATAAACAACATTTAAAGAAGGTGAATTACCTAGCATGTCAGTATCCCAGCCTTTGACACCCCCATTAAATAGGCATTGAAGAGTAGAATTCAAATAGCAGGAATTTCCTAAATTAATAAGCCCACAGCCAAGTTCCTGACTTGCGTTGAGTTGTTTTAATTGCTGTCCCTTTTCATCTACCATTTTAAAATCCCAATTCATATTCTGTTCAACCTGCAATTCAACCAAGGTTTTCTCATCGGCTGATTTCTTGTCCATATCAATCCCATATTTAGCCAAAGTTGTTTTCAGTACTTGTAAGTCATTGAATTTTACTTCATCATCACATGCGTAACAATACAAGTCGAAGGAGGAACTACTCAAAGAGCCTAGTTTGATCGCTAAGCAGTGATCATTTTTTGACTTAAAGTGCTCGAGTGCATGGGAATGCCCCTCAATACCAACTTGTTCTCTACCACAGCCTAAGTTTCCACAATAAAGACAAATCCACAAATTTTGAGTCAATTCGCAACTCGAGCAGTGTGTTTCTAAGGGTTTCTCTTGTACATTGGCAAACGAGAAACTATCGACATGCTTGCATGGCTTAATATCTAGCTCCCAAACGTCGGCTTGATCAGCCAAGTCTTGAGATTTTGCATTCAAGACATGATCCACCTTTTCTGTCTGTGCAGCATTGGCTTCATTGGATTTTAAAACTATATGAGGTGAACTTTGAGAGGATTCAAAATGTAAAAGACTCCAAACGTCATTGTAGTCCTCATCTCTTGATTTCTCTATAACTTGTAATTTGATCTTTTTACTAGAGTTGGTATCTTCATCTTCTTCACCATCCAGCATGTCTTCATATTTCCTTACTTTTGCCACATTTAAGTAATCAAAATGCTGTGCATCATTATGTTTGCCGACTTCAATGTGGAAAGGTGTGTGTCTGGGACAAACAGCTTGGAAGCAAACTAAGCAAATGTTAAGTGTATGGGCAGCCTTCGTGGAGTCCGTGAGCTGTTGCTCTTTACTTCCTGGCTTTTCGGGGTTATAGGGCGTCTCGAAACAATAAATACATTCTTCTTTTGCAATGATAGCTGGTACTTCCAGACCTTGCAAGATTTGATCAGACATTCCTTAGTACTATCTTGTTGCTGATATTATTTTACAACAAAGTCTCCACTAACAACTTTATATAGACGTTGTTGTAATCTCATCGTTTATATGAAAAGTTTCAAGGGCAATTTTAAGAGGAAGATGAGGTAGACCAACGAAACAAATGATATGAGAAGAAATTCTTCGAAAGAAATCTATATGTTGAGAAAAGTTCTAAAATAATGTACAGAAGTGTATTTATAAAATCGTAATATACCGTAACAATGTTGAATTCTGTATAATAAAATAACGGCTGGAGGAAAAAGCCTACGTAATTTACTCCATGAAGTTGGGCACGCACAATATGAAATAAAACCGATTTGAATGAATGCATAGTTGTTATGAGAGAAAAAATAACCATGGCCTAAAAATGAAAAGTTAGAAGAACAACAATAAGTTGTCTTATCTAAAATTAGTAGTGCCAATATGCTTAGTTGCACAGACCCTATAGGAAGAAGCAGTATTTGACAATTCCAAATAGGGATAAGCTGAAAATCATCAAAAAGAATGTATGTAAGCAGAATGCATCAAAAGATGTCATTAGATAGTATGGCATGTGGATATAGTACATCCAGTATATTCTGTCCATGAAGTCCTCGACGCGGTGCATCATCGTAATACCTTTACCTTCCAACTCCCTCCTTTCCTTCAACGTGAGCACGTATCTCATTGTGCTTTTCTTATCGTTACCAGTAGACATTGCTTATGATATTCAGTTATGGGTTATAATTATAGGGATTCCTAAGGCACAATTCCAGCTAATCAATCTAATTGCAGACCTTCTAGCTCTTGCTATTTTAATAGGAACAATAGATAAATCCACTGTTTCTCAAATTTAACGCTCTCAGCAGTTGGTAAAACGCTTTCTAAAACTACTAAACGCCATATGGAGCACACTCAGACTCATCTTATGCTAGCAATATTCTGATTATGAATTTCCATTGTTAGTGTCTCGAGAAGAGAGAAGACACGACGCGGTCGCTAGTGAGCATCGTGAACATCATAAATTCAGGAAAAATGGGCTGAGCAAAAACCAAATACTCGATCGTTCATTATGATTTAGTTACTTCGGTAGTATAAAGGACCAACTTGATCAAGAGTATTGGCTATAGGTACAATGAAAAAATAGGTAGCTTGTTTCTCACTTGAACATAGAGAATAGAGATTTTCTCTTGCCTGTTTCGTGACCACTGTTTGAGCGCGACATGGCGTCCCTTCTTGCACGCTCCAAATCGAGCGATTGTCTTGCCTTTGCGAAAGACCTCTTCATCTCAAACTTGTTCGACGTGCTGATGTTTATGCTACTATTGCTGCCGTTACTTGAAGTATATTCCTCTAATCCGTGAGAGCGTGAACGGCTTTTGCTATCCCTGGGCTCAATGTGGCGTTGCCTTTGTCTGTCTAATGATGTTCTGGCATTTGTAGATTGAGAAATTACTTTTGAACTTTGGCTTCGAGGCAGTGTATTTGATGGTGGTAAAGACTTTATGGTATCTTCTACTGATTCTTCGCTCATAGATCCCTTAATTCCAGGTCGGTGTGTGTTCTTGTTGTGTAGCAAGTTGTTCTTACCGGCTTCTGAGTTAAAATGTACCTCTTGGACGCTAAGATCCAACGACCGTCTACCATTTTTCTGCTGCTTATCAGTATCTTTTACCTTAGACTGGATAGGCTTTTGTGCAAGTTTGGTCTGTCTTTGATTACCAAATGGATAATGCATTTTCAATCGATTAGTAACATCAAGGTCAACACTTTCACTAGATAACAGACTGCTATCCACGTCGTTTCCGTTACTTGAATCAGCAATAGATGCTTCTGAAATGTCCATCTCGTTTAACTGTAAATCAAGCACTTGTGGAGCATGGGTTTTTACGTTTGATAGTTCCTTTTGAGGTGATGAGGTTCTTTTAATGTCTCTCGGAGGTGAAATATCGATCAACAACTGTTCATTTTGGACCTCTTGTGGTGTTGTGTTGATATATGCATTTTGCTGACTAGGTTGTTCATGATAAACTTGGTCATATTTTTGCATTTGTTTTTGTGGTGCTTCATAAGATTGTTGCATCATTTGTGGCCTTGGAGGAAATGGTATGTAATTCGACCCAGCGTTAGGAAGAGGAACCTTGTTATGAAATCCTTGATTACTTGGAACTCCAGAATTATTAACAACTCCTTGGCTTATTGGAATGTTATGCTGATTGATAGGATTAGTTACATCGAAGTTCACTGACATATTTGTTCCTGGAACAAAATTCATCTTAGTATTTGAGAATTGAGAAACGTTCTGTGGACGTCCTGCACTCTGTCCAATACCTGTATCTTGTATTCTATTTGTGTCATTTACAGGATTATTATATTCAAAATTTTTGGGTTGAGATGGTATATTATTCGCCTGTATCCCCCCATAATTCCCTTTAACAGGTGCTGTAGTATTGTTAGCATCGTAATTATTATGTTTATTGTTTAAAGATTCGGTGCTTCTTTGTCTGTCTCCCGCCATAAATGGAAAAGGATTGTTAGATTTATGGTTCTGTGACTTTAGATATCCAACCATTTTAGGGCCTTCGGTCGCGTCAGCACCAACAAATCCAGCAGAAGGAACATGTGAGGAGCTTTTCATTGATTTACCACTGGAAGAAAAGGAGCTGATACTTTTTTGTCTTTCTGGATTAGAGCTGTTCATATTTCCGCCACTGTTATTAATAATCTGATTCTTAACTACATTGTCCTGAGCTTTTTGTTGTTTGAATTCCTTGTCTAAATATGTGTTCAGTTCATTGACACTAGGAAAGTAAGGTTCGCCTGATTCATCGTGAGATTCCGGATCTGTCTCCTTACTGAATTCCTTAGTTGATGTTTGTGAGAATGTCTTTTCAATTGTGTTACTAGATGTGCGGACACTTTTTTGTGAGATATTATCTGATGCCTGTCTTGAATTAATACTCTCGTGCATAGATCTTCTTTTATTGTTCACATCCAGGTGTTGATCTTGAATACTTGGTGAGTTCAAGCCAATCTCTAATGTGGGCTGTTTTTCACTTAACCTCGGATTTGGTATCTTTGGTATCATCTCAAAAGTTTTTATGTACAGTTCATCCAAAACCAATCCGTCTTCTTTAGAAAGTTTGGACTTGCTTGAGACCACCTTATTTTGCAAGTAGTTTATTTGATTCTGGATTGTCTGCACTTTACTTTGAAATTTTGTGTACAAGTCGAAGTTATATGGACCAAGCCCGTATCTATCTTCGATCGGTACAGGAAGATTCATAATTGAGCAAATATGATAAACAACTTGGAAAATATTTGGCCTCAGGTTTGGATTCTCCGCGAGCATGATAATAATCAAGTTGATAATCTTTGATGAATATTTGTTTGGGGGGAAATCATATTTCGAATGAAGTATTGCCATTTGGCCTGTTATCTCAAATGGAGTAGTATAAAATAATAACTTGTATAGGAATATCCCAAGGGCCCAAATATCAGATTTTTCATTAATTGGTAAGTATCGATAGAGATCAATCATTTCTGGTGCTCGGTATTGCGGAGTTGTGTGTACATAAATATTCTGAGTCATCATCGCTATATCTTGGTTAGACATCATTGGTGGGGAACACTGAGATGTTGATCCCATATCGCATAATTTGAAGTTATTATTCGCATCTACTAAAACGTTTTCAATCTTTATATCTCGATGTATTAATGGTTGATCTAAGTAATGCATATTAGATATACCAATTGAAACATCATACATTATCTTCAAAATTTCACTCTCTGACAATTTTGTTTTTAGTCTTTGATTCATGTAATCTAAAAGAGACTTATTTGGACAAAGTTCCATCAATAGTAATACTTCAAACCCTGGTTTACCATCTGTTCTTCTTGATGCGTTTGAATCAAAATACTGCACAATATTTGGCGAGCTTTTCAATTTCTTCATAACTTCAACCTCATTTCTCATCTCGTTCAAACCCATTTCATCATTTACAATAACTCTCTTCAAACATGCTATATCTCCTACAGTTATGGCCGATTTTGAACCCAATGACTCGAACTCATTCAAATATTCAACAAATTTCACAACATATATTTGGGCGAAGCCACCTTCGGCTAAGTAGCTAACAATTTCTACTCGATGGGCGCCAACAGAAATCATCTGCCCATTAGGATATTTCTCCTCATTTGGTGAGTTCAGTGAAGTCATGCTCCTACTATTTGGCCTTTCCATTGTGTATTATATCAGTGTCAAACTCCCCCTTTTCTGATATCTTATGTTCTCCTTAAATTTTTAAATCAAATATAGTGTTCTTAATTTCCGCTAGTATATTTCACACAATTCACTTCCATGTACTATGCTAGGAATTAGTTATAGTGCCAGTTGAGACCGATTGAACCCAGGTGTTGCCAGTAATATAGATATAATGCGGGACAAAATTATTGTTGGGCCAATTAATGAGAAAATTCAATATACAGAAAACAGAATTGACAAGTCAATTGAATTACAGGATATTAAAACTAGTCTCTTAGGATAAAAATACATCCATTCAACACAAATAAAATACTGCTATTATCTACAGCTTTGTTCGCTACCCTTTTCTTATTAGGGCTTCAATCGTGATCGCCTGACAATTTCGGGCTTAGCTCATCGCGTGCCTCATACAGAAGAGCACCGAGGAATAGATATCAGTTGTTAAACCGATGCTACTCTTATATCAATGCTGTAAACACAGTATGGTATAAAGTCAATGCTATCTATATTGTTACAAGCTGCCTATTCAATTCTATATATGAGTATTTACTTTGTCTATGTTGAAGTAGATGGAAACATGTTGATTTGTAGAGAGGTTACGGTACCTCTAATAAAATCATTCCTCATAGAGTATTTCTTGAAGCCTTTTCATCTCTGCGTATGTGTATGGTACCCATACAAACTCTGTGCCAACTGTATTCTTTGATACTGATGCCATCTTATGCTCTATAAATTCTGTTAGCATTGATCTCAGAGCCATTTCATTTGACGCAATAAAATCTGCTGCACATAAATGTACTAATTGTTTAAATTCAACACCCATTGACATGGTACCACGCTTAGATGCAGCCACTTTACCAGTACTCTTCGTTGTACTAACTTTCTCCATGTGCTGCAATTGCGTTTCTATTAGAAGCTTATACATTTTTTTGGAATTTAGTGTCAAAGATTGCAAGACATACTTAGCACCTTCTGCACCAGTACTGTTCTCTGATTTACCAAGACGCATCACATCTTGGAATGATGACTCTGCTTCGTATGGCGCATAATTAGTCACATCGTGGAACACAAAGTTATAGTTTTGGGCACGCAGATTGTCCCAGAGAAATGGTGCATATATATGGTCTGCTGATGCTACTATTGCAACTTGCCGTATCAAAGAAAGAAAACTTAAAATGGTAGGAGAATCACCACGTCTAATGTTGGGACCATCGATGTTATGAATTGCCACAATAAGCTTTATGTCCAAGGGTTTATCTTTGTAATAGTCAATTAATTTCTGAATGTTCATTATAACATGATTACCCCAAAACTTTGATTCACTCTGAGTTAATTCAGCCGGTGTTAGTAGGCTCAATATATCCTTAAATACATCTCTATAGTTACAAGTAGGGTTGTAACCATTTACAACCACGACGGGTATACCTTCGAATTTCGATTTTTTACCGTTATAAGTCGGAACTTCAATTGCTTGTGATAATGCAAGTTTTGGCGAAAGATACTTGAATACAAAGTCCTCAAGAAATACCTTCTTTGATCCAATACCGTAGAATAGAAGTGAGAATCCTTGTATTACTTCAAACCAATACTGTGGGTATAGCTTCTTCTGTATAATGTATAAATGATCTCTCAGATTTTTATGAAGATTGCGGTGAAAGATATTACTTATCAACCCAAACTCCTCTCTAGTTACGTGTGGAGCCATTGTAATCGAGTTTTTAGAAACTTTTACTCCTCTAACTGACCGTTTCTGTTCAAAGTATCCTTCAAATGTGTCTGTAAAAGACGTTACGGCCCTATTCGCTTTTAATTTCTCCACATCAGCAGGTCGCGGTACTTGTGTATTAACAAAGTCTCTACTGAGCTTTAGTTTGTCAGCCAGATCACTCTTTTTGTATTCGTTCAGATTATTCATTATAACCTTCTTTAGCGGAGAGGTAAAATCGTGCTCTTTAGATAAGTTAACTTTCCTTCTTTTTCTAGGCGTCTGCAATTGAACCAGATTCTCCTCATCTGAAGTTAGTTCCGGCGTCTCATACTCACCAGCCGACTCGACCTTGATCTTATCTCCGATCTCCCTAGGAGAGGTACCATTTTCCTTAATTGCCAAATCCTCATTTTCTTTTAGACTCTCCTTCTTAGGTGTTTCAGGTGGAGACATCAGCCAAAAATAATCAATTCGTTAAAGCACTTGTATAATCAATTAAAGCTAGCCTTCTGAGATAGTGGAGAAATATTTGTCACTGTCTATGTTATAACTCACTAGGTGCTCAGTTTTTATGAACAAGCTTCCTTTGTGAATGAATACTTATGGGATAAGCCTAAAGCTGGAAAATTCAAGTAGCTTAAATTATTATATGCAGGCTGCTGGTCTTGCTTGACTTGTTTGCGTTAACTATTAGAGAACAAAAAACAACCATTGTTCTCTACTGTTTACTCTTTCTTGATCCATAGTCTTGGAATTTTTCCAAAATTGACAAAATAAGGTGATCATCGCCGAAATTGGTGCTAAAGAAGCATTTTTGATGGCAAATTGAATAAAATATATAACGCATTATATAGATATGCTATTCTGTTGTAAGTCTTATACAACAATTACTATGGTCTATATGTTTCTAGTTAACTTTCCGTCTCTTTTCAGCTCCAAGGCCCTCTTGTAAGGTGGGTTGGTTGGGGCCTGTACGGGGTCTAATGCGACACCAGACTTCGGAAGGTCATGATATGTGGCATCTGAGTCGTAGCTCGATAACGATCCGCATGCCATAAAATCTGCAATTGACCTAGGCTGGTCTTTCCATGGTTGTAACGTGTCGTCAATCGATAATTTTCCAAGGTCACAGGTTGCGAAGAACTCTGTGACAGATGAGTTCACATCAAGTTTAGGTTCCCAGCCAGCTGGTGGATTGTATCCTATACAGACAATGAATGCCTCTAGTGAGGTACCTCTTGATGATCTGGGCTTGGCACAAACTATCTTCTCGAATAGATAACCTAATTGTGAGTATAACATATCAATGTCTCTGCCTCTGAAAATCTTTGCAACAAATGTACCTCCTCTTTTCAGAACACAAGTAGTTAGTTGTAAGGCGCTCATGATTAATTGATGTTGAATATATTCATCAAGATCATGCAAACCTGTAACATCTGGTGCACCATCACTACAGACAAAATCAGCCTTCTGATTTCCGAAGAGCTCATATATCCTCTCTAGTGTTCTTGGGTGGGTAATATCTGCTTGTAATGTTATAACATGATCTATTGGTGACATAGGTTGCAAATCAACGGCGATGATCTTACGGTCATCTTCTTGACCATCTGCCACTGGCTCTCTTTCAGCAAATAGCTTCCGCGAGAGCACCTGCGACCATGAGCCAGGAGCTGCACAAAGATCAACAACACGCTTCAGCTCTGGATCATCTAGAAAGTGGAACTCCTCATTCAACTGAAGCAATTTGTAGGCAGATCTTGCTCTATAACCTTCTTCTTTGGCTTTTCTGTAATACAGGTCCCTCTTGTCTTTACTACTTTTACCCATAGCGTTTGTCTGTAACCTCGAATTGTATTTCGAATTTTTTTCTTGCCAATTCTGTCAGTCGTTCTTGCTCTCAATTGCTATTGATCTAATATTACTTATGATAATTTTACTTCAAGACCATTGTTACAATCAAAGCTAGCGATGAGCTTGACAAAGTCATCGCAAATACATAATTTCAAAATTTTTCAAAATTTTTCAAAATGTTTGATCAATGAGCTTACAGAATACAGTTATTTATGATACTAATTGCAGTGTACACACTCATCTCTTAACAATGGATTCATAACTATTTTTTGGTTAAAAGTGGATTAGCCGTACATACCCCAGTCCTCCTCCAGTTCTACTTTGCTCGTGTCCAACTCTGGTAGCTCTTTCTTGTGCGTGACGTCGTCCCTACACATCGGGCAAGTAGTGTTCTTGGTTAGCCACATTGACACACACTCGAAGTCAAATTTGTGACCGCAATGTGGCAGTTCAACTACTAATGGGTACTCGTCGGCTATGAAGTTTGAGCAACAGATTGGACATGTGTCATCAGATTTGAGCTTTTTCTGCGGAATTCTGGGCAGAGAATCGATAAAAGTATCTGAGCAGCCTTGCTTGCTTGCAGAATCCATCGATTGCATCAATTGCTCTTGTAGATCCTCAGGCATTAATTGAGACAATAATTGTAGTAGCGTCGTAGTTGCTTCCCCGCCTCGCTCGGTGCCATCTCTATGGGTACCAGGTCCGTAAAACTGCTGGAATAGGGTTCTGAAATGATCTCTAACTTCCTGACGCCCTTCATCTGAGGACTCATTATTGTTTATATTATGCTCTTCTGTAGCATGTAGTTCACATCTAGATGATGGCAAGCCATGAGGCCTTTCACATCTGTTGCACATACTATTGTTAGTACCATTGTTTCTCTCGTAAATTGGTGGCGACAATCAACCAATGTTATAAAAGACCCATTCTTTCACATAAACAACATACCTTCATATGTAGACATTGTAACATATGACTATATCCAAGCTAATCGGTAGCCAATTGCTATATGCTATCTCGAGAAGTTGTGCTATTATTGCTTTCTAAAAAGTTAGTCATTACAGCTGAAATATGTGATTGTAACACATTTTCGAAGGGCGTAAAGCACTATTTCAGTGACATGTTGTTAAAGGAGGATCACACTACCTTACCAGCCTAGTTATCATATAAATTAATCGATATATGCCCTCAACTTTACTATTTATGTTTGAAATATGAATGCAGTCTATATTTACAGATGTCATTGGGGGAGGCTCCTATTGGTGCCCCCCAGTGCGGAGAAATTTTACTAAGATTAGACCAATTGTGAACTAAATGAAATGTGATCAACTTTATATGGGAAGCCAATTGTATTGACTTAAGGTAACTGCTGGAGTATTGCTAGACTAATGCTGACTTTAATCTTACTTTGTCGATAAATTCCGCTCTTGAGTTCATAAAGTTGGATACTGTAGCCTTATTTGTATTATCAGAACCAAAGCTCTCCATTGTACCAATCTTCTCTATAGACTTAAGACATTTTAGAGCGGCAATCCAATCCTCATTTTTTACACAGCAGTCAAAGAAGCCAATATAGCTTTGTAATTCAAATACTTCCATGCCAAGTTTGAACCACTCCTTCGCCCGTCCATAGTCTCTAAAATAGTTCATTTCTAGAAAACCTAAAGATGTTAATGATTCTTTAAATCCCTGCGATGCAGCCTTCTCTAGAAGTATTCGGGATTTTAGAGGCTCTGAACTCATATATATTTGGGCGGCCAAGAAATACCATCGCACTGAATCCTCGACTGAAGTAAGTTCCAAACATTTTTGCCAATATTCCTCTGCTTTGGTCATGTTCGCCAAATATGTAAATTCTATCTCGCCTAATTTACCATAAACCTCACCTGTTAAGTCATCATTGCCGGTGAGTAAGTGGCCATTATCTTTGACAGCAATGTTTATGTATTTATTGTAAAAAGTGAGCGCTTCTTCCCAGTTATTAGCTTCGAGGGCGAGATCGCCTAACAATTTGATTGCAAGCAAGTGATTAATATTGTACAAGTCTTTGAAAAGTTTCTTCGCTATAGTTACTTCTTCATTATTTGCCTCAGCAGCGCTGTTAGTGCCCATGTTCTCTCTGATGGATCTAAATGACAAAATTGCGATGGCATCGTTATTCCCTAGCTCAGCAGCAAGTTCTAACAGCTTATCTTCCAGCTTTAGCATATCGGGTCGAGCATATCTAGTCCTGTTTCGTACTTTCTCCAGCACATTGCGCATTACAATCAAGTCAGAACCCTTGACTCCATCAAGTAACTTCTGCTGCTGCGGTACAGGAACACCATGGTATAATCCCACATAGATCGGATACAGTTTTTTATATGTGAGACGACTATTTAAATCAAATAGTAGTTTGTTTATGGTCTTCTTCTTGGGAAAATGCTCCATAAACTTTTTAGAAACTTCCAGAGTTCCCAAAACATCTGGTTTCTTCTTCAGAAACTGACTAACAAAAGACATGAAGATGTATCCTTCATATAATAAACCTCTGTTTCAATTTCAGTCTTATACTTTCTGTTTTCTCAACTTGTGTTTGACATCGTTCCATCAAGAAGAGTATTGTTCATTGTCTGTTAAGGAATTCAATTCGATGTTTTAAGGCCGAAATTAAGGAATTGTGGCAGATCATGCTAAAAGTGGTCAATCTATTATATTATTAAATTTGGTTCGTTAGTTGGTCAAAAATTACATAGGATCATCCTAATTAGTGTACTTTATTTACGATTTATCTATATAATTATTCCTTTCTAGTTATGTCAATTGTAGCAGGATCTGATGGTCTTGGTAGTTCTTTGAAATATTCACTCTCGAGGCATTGAGCTGTGCTCCAACGCTTTGCTGGGTTTAAGCACATCATACCGTTCATGAAATTTAAGGCGTTTTCCGTTGCAGCAATAAACCTTTTCCGCAGTTCATCTCTAGAAGGTGGTGGATACATTTGTAACTTGTTGTAAGAGTTAAATGACGATACTTCCGGCCAATCCTTGTCTGTAGGTGTTCCCAGGGCCCTAAATGTAACCTCCATTTGCTCAAGATCATTTTGGCCTGGTAGATACGGTATTCTTAACATAAGTTCTGCAAATATGACACCCAAAGACCACACGTCGATGGCGGATGTGTAATGCTTTGCACCAAAGAGAAGCTCAGGTGCTCGATACCACCTGGTCACCACATTAGATGTCAGAACTTCATGCGGAGATGGTACAGCACGCGCTAGACCAAAATCCGCTACTTTTATTTGACCATCCGGGGCAATCAATAAGTTATTAGGCTTCAAATCACGATGCAGTATGAAATTCCTGTGGCAATGATGGACACCACGTACACTCATAAGCATCCAGGACTTGATGTCCGCTGGAGTGAATAGTATTGATTTGTCCTTGATGACCACTTCTAGATCAGTTGGTAAGTATTCCAATACCAGGTTCAAATTGCCATACGACATGAATATATCAACTAGTTCGATGACGTTGACATGTTGCATCTCCTGTAAGTACTTCACCTCACGGATTGCCGACATATCTAGACCGTCCTTGAATTCTGAGGTCTTGATTTCCTTCACAGCAATTCGGCGTCCTGTGCTCTGCTTGGTACCAACATACACAACGGCATATGTACCTTCACCAACCTTCTTCTCCTTTGTATACTCTGCACGCTCCATTTTAACACTGATCTTTTCACAACAATACTAAAAAGCAAGTATATTCCATACGTGGATAATCTTCCCACTCTTTAAGCTTCTGATACTGCCTGATTACCAATAATAAGCACTACTTGCATTTTCGCAATCTTGAAGCTTTTCAACCTCATCGCTTCTTGAGGAAATCGATGATTATCGCATAAAATTGGTGGTCAACAACCCAGTCAATCAGAAAACTATTCTTGTCAGTTGCTCGGATTATTAGTCTTCGATTGTTAAGTTTGCATGGCATAGTCTTATGTTGCGCAGGTTTATTGTTTGAGAAGTTTAAAAGGCTACACAGTTTATCAAGCGTCTAAGACATGATTCACGTTAGAGGAGCATTAGCAATTGGGGAAACAAGTCGCTTCCTCATTGAAGTCAATTCTAATATCGATAAGCCAGTATTTGTTAGGTTACGTAACCGAACGAAGGCTACGCGAAGAGCTACGTATCTGTTAGGCCCGTTCGTATTATACTGCGATTCAAGACCAGTCATACCCGCCAATCAGAATGAGTACGTCCCTCAATTTAAAGCCAACATTGAGCCACAAGGTAAGTTTACGTTTCAGCTGAAACCTGAAGATGCAAGAGATGTGGGTGGTAAACGATGCTGGATCATCGATGTCGTCTCAGAAGTACTATTCAATCAAATTACAAAAGTCGATTATGAGCTCTTAATAAGTTTGGATATCAATAACTTGAAAAAATCCAAGTATCAACAGGATATATATGAATCTATTGAGGGGGATGTTGTTGCTAAGCAATACTCAAATCACGACATTCAGGAATTTATTGAAGTTGGCGCCAAAATAAAAAAATCCCAAACAAAAGAACGGAACCAGCATCTAGTAATTGTGACCCACGGAATGATTTCAAATGTTAGTAACGACATGATGTACATTATGGAGCAACTGCGAGCTATTGACAGAGATGATCTTGATGAGGAATTAATATTGGATGGCTATACAGGTAACGTTTGCAGAACAGAACTTGGTATAAAAAACCTAGGAATACGGCTGGCAAATTACATTGTGAAGGAGAGATATAATACCAACATAAAAAAGATATCTTTTATTGGTCACTCTCTTGGTGGCTTGGTACAGACTTTTGCTATTGCTTACATATATATCTTACATGGGTGGTTTTTTGATGCAGTAAAACCTGTTAATTTTATTTCCCTAGCTACCCCATTTCTAGGTCTCTACTCACATATTGGCAATTATACAAAAAGATTATTATCATCAGGTGCTCTTGGTCAAACGGGAGAAGATCTCAGATACCATAGTCACAACAAGCTAAAGAACTTTTCCATTCTTTATCTACTATCTGGTGATCCAGCACATAGTATTTTGCAAAAATTTGAAAGAAGAACTTTATATGCGAATGCAATCAACGATGGTATTGTTCCACTTGCTAGCTCAGCGTTACTATATTTGGATTATAGCAAAATTCTAAAGGATTCCAAATTACTAAAGAAAGAAACAGATGATATTCGGAGTATAGTTATGACATGGAAAGAATTTCAAGATTCTGAAGATTTCAAAGTATACAAGAAAGTCAATCCAAAAAGCAAGATTTTTAGAAGAGTTTCATTAACCAATACAGTCGGAAATCTAGTTTTACCAGAACCACCAAAAAACATTACAAGTGACATGAAAGTTCTTATTCATGACCAGGTATATCAATACAATGATATACCTGATTCCGAGTATTTCCCCCCAGATGGAATAGATGAAATCATGGCAATGGACAGACATCAATTACAGGAATGTATGGCTCGTAGATGGCATGCCGGAAAATCGTGGCGCAAAGTCATTGTGTGCTTAGAAGGCGATGCTCATAACAGTATTAATGTACGCAGACGTTATTCAAATTCTTGTGGATGGGCTGTCATATCACATATGATCTTAAACCATTTCATTAAGCCTCAGAAATGTGATGTTCCTGAAGCGGATATTGTATCTCAGCTGGCTTCTAGAGACGAGGCAGATATGGAGCCAAACAAAACGTATGCCTGGCTATTGAAAGAAGACAAAGAGAAAGGAGGTCTTATTAGAAGAGCAACCAATGCGTTGAATCCAATAGCTAGAAGGCTATAGTAGATGAAGAATACTACAATTTGTGTGACCGTCCATGAAATACATCTTGATAATTATGGTCACGTGATCGATCCTGGGGTTCATGCCTTTTACTCTATTTGTGAAGCAGAACAGTTCTAGCAACTGAGTATGAATGCGAAGAGCACTGTCACCTTTCCTACCAGGTGGAGCAGTGCTTCACACTGCAGCAGTTGTGAAGCAATCTCTCCCTCTCCTCAATTGTCCTGAATGCATCACACCTCAGTGCATCTAACGGATAAACAAATACTAAAAGCGGGGTTTAGAGCACAATTTTGTAACGAGGGGGCATCGATTCCGAAGGGGTTATGCTTGTAAAGATATGATTCACAAAGTATATATAGTAGGTTCAAGTCGGTTAAGATAGCTCTTGTTGCTTACCCATTTCTCGGAAAGTGTAAAAACGAAATAGGTATCAAGCGTTGCACAGACAGACAATTTACGCCAAACGGTGAAATTACAAATTATTTCTATCATAACATAATATTGAGTGAGAGATGACTAGTGCTAGCGGAATGAAAAGGCCGGTCGATGTGGCCAATTTTAAAATAGCGATCAGGGATATGGGTGATGATGAGCTCGGCAGAGTGAAGCAAGAAGTTGAGAACAGTATCAGACACCTGACCCGGTCAAACGAGAGATTGCATCGATACATCAAGAAGTTGCAAGGGCATGCTGTAGAGTTGGAAGATGGTGAGGAGATGGATGAGAATTTGGGCTCGGACGACATTGAGTTGTTTCAGGAGTCTATTAGGGAGAACGAGCTGGTCTTGGATAACTCCCGGGAAAGATTAGAGGCTTTGCATGACGAGCTGGCGTATAGAAAAGCACAACATCCTGATGGCAAGTCCAACCCTGAGGGCAGCCTCGCAGAACGTAAACTGTCTGCCATTGACATGGACAACACAAACGTTGACGTCGCTGCACCAAATTCCATCTACTTGTAGTACAGAATCCGCAATCCCTTACAGCACTTCGCATGGTTACTTCTCCCACTAGCAGAGGATGATTAGAATCGTATTAGAGTTTCCTACATAAGCAATACACCAATAGTCATGCCCAAACTACGTACTATTATCATATTTAGTGCTGGTTTTGCTATTCTGTAAATTCATCCACAGAAAAAGCCGCAGAAAATTCTTACGTATTTCAGTTTTATAATTTTTTGCCAAAAAGAACGGCGAGCTCATCGCAAAATTTTTTTTATATAGAAGAAATGTTAGAAATAGTGAATATTGATGCGAATTTCGATTAGTACTAGCTAGCCGTTGAACAGAATCAACTCGTATCATATCAGAGCGTTGTATTATCTTTAGACATGGTTTTGTCAGTTACTGAGAAGGCGTTTTTAGCGGACTCTTTGAAAGCCGACCCCGTTATTAGGCCCGATGGTAGGGAAGCGTACCAGAACAGACCCATTGAATTGTTTGTGAATTTCCTTCCCAGTTCTAACGGTTCTTCCAGAATAATTGCTAGTGACGGTAGTGAATGTATTGTTAGTGTGAAGTCGAAGGTAGTAGACCACACATTGGAAGATGAGTTGATTGAAGTGGATGTTGACATAGTGGGATACAGAGACGACTCCCTGTTGGTGGAGTCTACATCCTCGTTTCTGAAGAAGGCTTTGAGGTTGGGAGAAACAGTTGAAAGAAAGTCTTTGCAACTAACCACAAAATATAGTTTTAAGTTATACATTGATATCCTGGTGATATCGTGCAACTCTAACCCAACATCACTAATATCTTTTGGGATGTATACAGCATTAAAATCCACATACCTACCGAAACTAATATCCAGTTACGATGATTTACAAGTTGAGGAGCTTCCTACATTTCACGACTATGATTTAGTAAAACTTGAGATCGATCCACCAGTTGTTTTCCTATTGGCAATTGTCGGCGATAATATTATACTTGATCCTGCCGCAAATGAATGTGAAGTTGCAAATAACGGCTTATTATTGACTTGGTCAAATGGTAAAATAGTATCACCAGTTCGTACCATCGCTTTAAATGACACCCATTTAGAGGGATTTGATCAAAATATCATTAAACTGGCATATGAAATGGTCACGCAATATGCTCCGGAAATTGTACGAGCATTGGATCAGTAGTGTATGGAGGTCGAGAAATTTCTAACTATTTAACGAGCATATATCTATATAACTAGAATTATTAAATTATGGCATTTAAGATTAACATTCTATAGTATCTGTGCTGAATAAGAATGTACAATGACTGCTGTTGCTGTTTGGATGTTCATCGAGCGAATGACACCATGCTGTTTGATTTCTAGGCACAAGTCAAGCTCATTTAAAAGATGACCAGGTATACCATGGGCTTCTGTACCCAGAAGTATCAAACTCTTTGATGGAAACTTGAAGTTATTATCCAGCTTAATAGACTTATCAGTTTGTTCGAGTCCAATCAGCGTATATCCCTCTTTCTTTTTCTCTTTCATGAACTTGCTTATCTCATCAATTGGTACTTCCTCCATTGGCATCCATTTATCAGCAGTGACAGCGACATTCTTAAACTGAGGATGGTTCTTGACCCTCAAATCTTGAACTGTTAATAAGCCTACACCTAAAACATCACATAGTCTGCAAATACCACCTAGATTTGGAGGCTTGTCAACTAGTGAGGAGACCACAATTAACTCGGACCTTTTAATCATAGAGTTGGAACGTTTTTGATCGATGTCTAGTACAGTTTCCCACGCACCACTCTTAGTTTGTAGAGAATCAGATAAAGCATTTTGAGATGTAACATTTGGGTTAGATACATTCTTACTTTCTCTCTTGCTTAACCATTTATCATTCTCATCGATTCCGATAGGTATTGGAAGGTCTGTTGATTGCGGTATGTACTTCTCAAAGTCAGATTTTGATAAATAGGGTACTTCATGATCGATACATTTCATTAGTACACCACCAAATAGGCCAGTTAATGTACAGTCATCTACAAGATCCCATACATTAGCATCACCGGTTCTATATTGTCCAACGATTTGTGCTTCCTTAGAATTTTCATACAATTTTTGTAGAATTAACTTCAATGAGGAATCTTGTAAAACTTCTTTGAATTTTGGCCAGAAAGAAAGTATCAGAGAATTAGAAAAGTGTCTTACAAGGGGCTTATTTGAAGTACAGTTTGCAACTAGTAATGCTACAAATCTGTCCTGTAAAGTTGAGAAGTATTCGTTTTTAATATCAAATACCATGGCCTTGAGAGTAATGTAAATGATTTTCTCCACAGTGACCACAAGGATAGGTTTGCTATGATCATCAAAATGACTAAACAAATAGTTGGCTTGTTTGGTCAGCTTTTCAGATTCTTGATGAGCTAAAACATGTGCAATTGACCATTCCTTGCATATCCTTACTAATGGCGAACTCTCGTCTTCGATACTTGATAACATTTGTTCAAAGGTGGACCACTCTATGGATTTGGCATCTGAAGTTACCACACATAATAAGATCAATTGCCACAACAATAGGCGTTCTAGACCTTCGACACCGTCAGTTCGCTTAACTGGGACTAAAGCTTTTGTTTGAGTTACTATGTATTTTACAATAGCATTCTTTGTTGTATTGTTGCAAAACAGTATGGCGGAAATTATATGCACTCTACAGGAATGCTCATCATCACCGTAAACTTGGTAGTACAAAGATTGTTGCAAACCAAAAAATGCTGATACATGGTTTTCATAGAACTTAGAAATAACAGGTTTTAATTTGAAAACGTTCTCGCCCATCTGGACGGTTTTGAATGCATTAACCATGATCGCAATCATCCATTCACACTTCAATAAAAGAGAGTTGTATGACATGAAGAACTCGTTGATTCTTTTTCCTAGATGAGGAAGTAATGACCGCCTTGAATATGCCTTAGAAATAATATCCAGTCCAATTTTTGATATTTTCGTCTCGTACTCACTATCAGTTGTTACTAATAGAAGAATATGAGGATGAAATAGCGTATCTATAAATGCTAAGTGCAAATCCCGTTCCTTCAAAATTAATCTTTCGCCGCTTATATTATCCCATATAGTTGACAATATAGTGATTATATGTTTACCTATTACAACTTGTTCATCATGTAGTTTGTTGGCGATGGGAATGAGATATGTCGATGTTAGTGTCTGGCAAATGGATACTGCACCTAGGTTGCCCAGATAATAGCCATTGTCGGTATTAACGTTACTTTCTAATATATTAAGAATATTGATAATATCATTTCTTTCCTGTCGTAATGGAGTGGTTTTTAAGTAAACAAATAGTAATTTGAAATAAGTATCATACAATGAATCTTTCATTTTATAGTCACTATCTGTTTTTTTGGCAGTATTAAACTTCTTTATGGATTCGTATATGTCACAAATATCAGTGAATGCAAAATCGACGACAATTGTACCATAATTTATCATATTCTGATACAAGGCAACAAAAAACTTAAACTTTTCAGGTTCGAAATTCTCTCTTAAAGAAACATATAATGATTGTACATTAAGATTGCTCCATATTCCTTGGTTAATGGTCTTTGCCCTAGTTAAAATATCACAATCTTTGGGATATTCATTCAATTCTTTTGCATCTAAAAGTCTTACCAGTTCTGTAGAAATGATACTGTTATCCTCGGGCTGAAGGTTATCCAATTTTATTAGCTGTTTGATTACATTAATATCTGTGCGAGGCCCTGAAATATCGAAGAGAGTTACAGCCACAGCATCAAATACAGAATCCACTCCTAACGAGGGACTTAACTGCTCATCTACCAAAATTGGATTGAAGTTGATAACACAATGTTCTCTGAAATCTTCTACCAATGGCTTGACGTATTTAAAGTCACCACGTTGACATTTAATATGAGCAACAACTGATTGGACCAACTCAGCAGCGCTTATGGAATTGTTCCCATGCAGTAGTAACCTTAGGAGAATATGCTGTAAAGTGGTTTCAAAAACTTCCTCCTCACATTCAAATTCAAATAATCGACGAATCAATCTGAAGTGTTTACTTTGTAAAGATTTTGGAACTTGAGTATTTAGACAGTTCAAAATACCATAAGTAACATATATCCTTGCCGGATCAAAAGAGGTTCCTTGGTCTATTAACAACTCTAGTATTGAGGAAATGATTTCTGATTTTATGTTGGAGGCGAGAATAATACTTTTTATGAACTCTGATAGTTTATCACCGTAAGGGCATTCACAACCAATCACATTGAAAAAATGGGCGTTCATTAATGCGGGGATAAAAGATGTTCTGAGCACATTTAAATTGGCTGAGAAAACTGACATATTCTTTATATCCAGCATAATATTAACGATGTATTTTCTGACACTTTCCATGGAAGCAGTCAAGCCTGTGGAGAACAATAACAAACTCCAAGTTGGGGGTAAATTATCATCATTGAAAATGTCAATAATATCATTTCTAGCATCTTGTATTTGATTTAGTGCAGTATCCACTGCCACAATTTCATACAAAGTTGTAAATCTTTTCCAAGATTCTATTATCTTTACATTTTGTTGTGGATCCCACTTGAACATTTCATGTTCTAGTGGTTCACTGACCTTATCAACAATCTTTAAAATAGCGAGTTTGACAATAGATAGGCCTAGTTTTCTGTATTCATGTACTGTATGATTCAACGAGGAATGAATTAAGGTCCAAAACTCATGAGTTTTAACAAATTGAACCCCCTGATCTGAAATACCCTCATTGGATAAAATTCTCAACAACAATGATAGGCACACTCTTTGCTTCCAGTCAATCTCATCTTTCTCTAAATTCATTAAGGTGATGACATGCCATAGGAACTGGTCAAATGATTGTGATTTTAATGATTGAGAAACTACAGATTGATGTGTCCATCTCATAAGTCTGGAGCAAGATGTAGCAATATTTTCAATATTGCAAGCTTGCAGGACAATTAATATTTTGTCTAACGCCACTAGTTCTAACGTCTGCAAACTTTCTTGTTTGAGGAATAGAAGTTCCAAAAATGCGAGGTACGTTATGACTGTGGATGTTTCTTCTTGCTCCATGTCATGCTCCGCGATGGAACACTCACTTTCATATACTTTCTTCATCGCTTCAGAAAAGCATCTACCCATGTTGCATCTGATGTAGTTATCTAACATCACACTTATCTTCCGTTCAATTTTGACCCAAAGATCAGGCACCGATACCACAATTTTGGCGAATATATCCATATCTTCGGATAGATGCTCACAGCCGACATCTCTGTGTGCATTCTGTAGGTCTATCTCCTGAACTTCGTTATCAACCTTGGAAACAACTTTCTCAAACAGAGCTTCGACATGTGAACCACTCAATTGTTCATGGGCATCAATAACACCTACAAGTGCGCTAAAATTGTCCTGCTCTATTAGGTCATCGAGAAGCGAAACTCGTTGTTCAGCGTTCAAGTAACGCAGAACCACCAAACTTTCAGACATTGGCTATGAGGTCAAACTACACTGTGCTTCCTACCACTGAGGAAAAGAGCTAATGACTCACCATCTCCAAATACAAAATCTTGATGTACAATTAATATTTGCACTACTTCGAGCCAGTAAGCGATGAGATGAGCTCATCACTGCGAAGTGAAAAAGTTTTATCGTCAAGAGCGAGAACCTTGGAAATCGTGTCTTGCTGAAACTTTAAAGGGAACAAAGGAATGAGAGCCATAGTGCTGAGTAGCTACAACTGAGAGAAGTATAACTACAGGTAGTGTTTAGACTCTCGGTAGCTAATTATTCGAGTTGTAGTCTAGGTTTAATAGCTATACTGAAGGATTGCAGGTTCAATCTTTAGTTTGGGGAAGTGGCAAATTGAGGTCCGGGAATTAGGGATACATCAGCGCTAGAGTCTGTATTTATTGTATGGCTCTTAACTGTATAGGGCATAAGCGATACTAAGCTTTAGTTATTATAATACATTTTAGTGGACGGTTCGATTGTATCTAATAGGAAAAGGAACTAGTTCAAATCTTTATTCACTAGTCATGGGTAGATCGAAACGTTCTAAGAAGAAAAGCTTGGCTCATCTACAATCTGATGGGAAGGATAAGCTAAGCAGTGAGGAAAACATCTCCAGAGGAAGTGAAGTAGACGAGTCTCCCGAGAACTTTGAGGAAGCACAAGACTACGGCGATTCCCTGAAAGACACTGATGAACAGAGTGATTCTATCACAGCTATAAGATCAGTTACTGGTGGAACAGCTAGTACAATCACCGATCTTAACAATAAATTCAAGTCACAAGAGTTAGTAGATAATGAAAAAGTCGAGATCAATACTAAATCAACAGAGGAGGTCGGATGTAAGCCTAGCACGGATCATAGTACCGAGGCATTAGATGAAGGTCATGATACTGGTATTTCTAGTACCAACAAGGATGATAGTGACGTTAGGATAATAGGTGATGATAATGAAGATAGTGAGGCTATTGAAAGTGTAGATATTAAAGGTAAAGTTAGCAGTGGTATTAGCGATGCAGATGTTCTGAAACCACAAGAGGAATTAGTTCATACTGCAATTCTAGAGAATGATAATCCTTTTTATGACGCCAATAAGGAAATTTCTGGATCAAAAAAGCTTGATGAAAAGGTAAATAGCGTGGATAGTATGGCAGAAACGACTAAGGTCAATTCTGGTGATAGCAAGCAAAGGATGGGAGATTTAGTAGTGCGAAGAAGTGAAAATTTGCATAACCCAAATCTTGACTATGAAGAGGAAGATGAAATACTTGTATCAAATACAGATACGAATAAACATTCGAAGGAATCAAGCTCAGCCTTGAACAACGCTAATATGAAATCTTTTGGTAACGCTGTTAAAAGTTACACCAAGAAATCTGGGAAGCATGTAAGAATATTGGAGGCCAAGAAAGTTTCTGAGGGTCAAAGTAGAACTTTTGTCGCATATTTCATAAAATACAATGGCCACATGGTGAGGAGAAGATATAGTGATTTCGAGAGCCTACGATCCATATTAGTAAAGTTATTCCCTCTAATGGTTATACCACCAATACCAGAAAAGGAAGGTTTGAAATCCTACAGTAAGGCTATTGCTGGTTTAAAGCACGCCAAATATATTCTTCCTTCGGAACAGACCGATTCGGTTGATTTATCCCTTTCAATAATAGATCAGTCAGTAAGTGACAAAGAAGAGAATATAATAAGACACAGAGTTAGAATTCTAACAAAATTTCTGAATAGGTTACTTGATAATACTGACATCTCATCTACATCACTCATCGAGGACTTTCTTAACCCTAATAATTCAAATTGGAATGATTTTGTTACCAGCTCAGCCACATTTTCTATGTTACCTAGAAATCGACTGCAAGCAAATCCAGTGGATCCTACTAATACGACTAGAGTTCATGCCTGTCTTCCTATACCCAATACTAGTGTAGCATTAGGTAAACGTGATCCGGAACTTTTTGTGAGTGGCAACGAAAATGATGATACCGATGGTTATATTCTTCTAGAAAAGGAGCATAAAAGATATGAATCCATTGTTAATAATACTTACAAATACAATAGGAGAATAACAAAGAACTTCAACGAAATGAAGCATGATTATGATGATCTTGCGGCTGCCTTTGCAGAGTTATCAAATCTAGATATATCATCCAATCCGAAGCATGTAGATTTCTGTGCTACTTTTGATAAGTCTTCTATTGCAATGCAAGCATTGGTGAGTAACTTATACTATAATATTGATGAGCCACTCAATGAAGCTATTTATAATACTAATGCTGTGACTGAATTGTTGATGTTTAGGAAGCTCAAGGCCGTACAACTATATAAAGTAGAAAAATCATTGGTTGGGAAAGTTCATGAATTACAAAAGTTAGAAAAAGGTGAAAACAAAATAGAGTCCGAGCCTAACCAGGAAAGTTTGACTTCAGCTAGCCGCCTATCTCCCATTCCTGCCCCTCAAAAATTAGGTGGATCGTTTTTCAATAAAATATCAGAGATAGCAAATAAGGTTAAAGAATCGGTAAGTTATCAAGAGCTAGATGTAGAAACACAGATATCAAATTTGAGGAAAGAAATTGAAAGGTTAAAGGAGACGTCTGCAGTCACGACGAAGGATATGGAGGTTATCAATGACACAATTTGTAAAGAGGAAGTGCCGAAAGCTCTCAAATGTGGTGAAAAAGAACTTGAAGATATACTTGCCAGTTACGCTTCATATATGAAAACTTACGCTAAGCAAAATCTGGAATATTGGAAAAGCATTCAAGAGGCACGTTAATTCTTGGAGTTTAATAAATGAGAAAAATTTACCTTTAGACTATATAACTGGTTGTTTTTTTTTTTCTTTTTGATGTCGTTATAGTATATATCATTCGCCTAAAGATAAAATATGATTAAACAATCACAGTTGCAAGAAGAGAATATTTTGGCGCTCTAGATTATAGTATTGTTGAGACTAACATTACAGCATTTTTTTTTTAAGCTTGGTAACCCTATTCATCCCGCTAAGGTTCTTGAGAAGGTCCAAATACGATTGATTAAGTATTTTTATATAGGGAATTAAGCCAGAATAGTATGGTCTTCTCAGTGTAGAGGATATTTTACTATCTACAGTTTTTATAATCTCAGTTGCAAGTTCATTAGGTGGTAGGTCTGGAGCTAGAAACTTTGAAGGCGTGTCAACATCCTTAAACATGGTTGTAGATATTTTACCTGGGCATACTAAAATTGCTTTCAGTCCTCTTCGATTGTATGCATACGAATTATGTGCATTGATCTGTTGATTTAAATAATTGTGTAATTCAATTAATCCACCTTTTGTAGCGCCATAGACAATGAGACGAGAAGGTGTCAATTCACCTAAGACAGAAGCAATATTGATTATGCATCCATTTTTAGTGTATAACATTTCAGGTACAAACATGGACACTAAGTGGTACGATGCAATTAAGTTTACATTTATGACTCTTTGAATCTCTGCCTCAGTCATTTCAGTCAATTGTTTGATGATCGTAATAGCTGCATTGTTCACCAAAATATTAACTTTACCAAAGTCTAGTAGAACTTTCTTTTTCATATGAGCAACCTGAAATGAGTCTGTGATATCACAACGATAGTGTATTATATTTGGGTACTGTTTCACAAGCTGCTTTTTTGGTGGTACTACGTCAACAATAGCAACAATGACACTCTTATACCGCCGTACCAACGCAATGGCAATCTCAAGACCTAACCCGCCACTACCGCCAGTTATCAACGCTACTAGAGTTTGTTCCTTATAGGTATCATAATCTAAATTAGTTGTTGGTTTTTTTTTAGCAAGTATCCTCCTTTTAATATCAAGTATTCGATGCATATTAGCCCTCCACAATCTTCCAATATCTTCTGTGATGTCCATTTCATTTACCCAATAAAGACACACTGGATGCACACCGCACTATATCACCAAGACTTGTAAGTAGCTATATGACTCTAATACCAAGAAATAATAGTCATCTCTTATGGTGACTAACGAATCGAGATTATATGGATTTGATTTTGTGTTCCAATCAGTGAAACTAGGAAATAATTACTATCACAACGAGAAAATATCAAAATACTACGCACTTTTTTTCAGAACTTAGCTGTAAATTCGAGATGTTTTAGCCGCATGTACAGTTTATGATTTCATATTCTCACTACTGTCCAATTAAAGTCTATATTTCACATAAATATGACCATTTAGTCAAACCTTTGATACCTTTTTGCGTAGCTCACCGTACTGAACAACGACGGACAAACAAGGCCATCACCAGGTCCAAGAGCTCATCGCATCGAAGGGGTTTGGATTATACAAAACTATTGATATATGCCTTGATTGCCCGAACCAAATAGTAAATTCGAATAGGATCGTTATCATACAAGCTAGCTAGGAGTGCTGAGATTGAGATGGGGAAGCGACCGGAGTTCATACGGTTGAAACGTCGCAGAGACGAAGGTTCTGTGGCTACACTGCTATTGGAAGAGAACGCTAAAAAGAAGAAAGCTCGGTATGTCTTCAAGTTATCGAAGACTGTAGTATCCACAGATCAATTAAATAAAGATGAGACTACAACACCGTTGTTAAAAGTTGCGGAGGACCATAGGCATTTTGTTCTGGAACAACCAAGAAAGAGACATCGTGAAGGGGAGGTAGACGCAGACACTGACAAACACTCTGATGAAAGCAAATCAAGGTTGGAAAATCAAGAAGAATTACCACCCGAGATTACTGAAATGGTTAATAAATACTTGACACTTAACAAGGATAGTGAAAATAGCAGAAAAAAGAGGAAACCGAGCAGGAAGCACTTTAGGGGAGCTGCAGCTGAAGTAAAATCACTTCCAAGCCAGGACTACGTTTATGATGTTTACCATTTAGAACAAGTTCCAGAAGATGAATACAATAAATATGAAGGTAGCAAGGTTGGGTTCATTAAAATCATAGATGTTTACGGTGATTTGTTACCTGATGAATTAACTGATTCAGACGAACAATTCCTATCGGATGAAGAGGACTCTAATGATGAAAACTATTATAGAAACGATTACCCAGAAGACGAAGATGATGACAGATCAATTTTGTTTGGGAGTGAAGGTGAAGAAATGGCTGAACTTGAAACTGAATTTCTAGCAAACCACGACGTTGATGAATTCGAACGACCGGAAATGACAGACAGCGCTGACGTAATACGACCAAGAGAGGATTACGATCCAAAAATTGCCACATATGATGACGTATTTTCCAAACTTCAAGGTAGCAGCAATATACTCAGGTCAATAAATGATGCGAATTTCATTGACCTGGATAGAGATTTTGAAGAAGAAGAAGGAAGCGATGGGGAATTTATGTACAATGAGGAACAAGAAGATAAAGATGAATTTCCTAGGAACGAATTCTTCCCAACAGACAAGGACGATCCAGTTGCTATTCACAGGGATCGAATTTTTCATCGACTGCAGAAAATGATTGAAAAAGACTAAATTGAAAAAATAATATAATTTTACGTGATTTCTGTGTAAGCCCAAACTAGCTGATTTATTTTATGAAAATATTAATTTCTACATATTCATCCATAATTACAGGAATACACAATCTATTTAATATCCTCTGCCAAAATAGCAGTTTTCGCCACAAGATCTAGGTATTCTTTTAGTTTCCCACTTTCTTGGAATAAAACATATATTCTTTCCGATTCATTTGCCACAAAATTAGTCAATTCAAGAGCTCGTGAAATAAACTTAGGAATCTTTAAAAGTTCACTAGCTTCAACGAGCTTTTTATGCAATTCTATTATCAAGTAAGGTATATATAGTGCACGAATCTCATACAGTATGGCCGTATTTTCGGATTTTTCATCTTCACACAACTCAACCAAGAAATCTTTGATCAGAATGTTAATGTCATTCGAAAATCCTTGAAATTTTTCAATTAGCGATGGTATGTTGGATTCTGAATTCAGTTGGTTGACCGATTTTTGCCAGTTTTCGTACTCGACAAAACCCTGAATCAGATTCTCATATTGAGAAAGCTCTTTTCGTGTTGATGAATTGATTGGTTGTTTTCCCACTGCAATTGCAATTTCAATTTGATTTATGACAGTTGTTAGATCGTTTCTTTCAAAGAACAGTTCTAAAGACTTTACCTTACCGTTCAGTAGAAATCTTCTAGCCAATGCAAGTATCGAGTTCATTGCATCCACATAGAGTTTACCTTCCAATAACCATTCAACGGAATTAATCAGATGTAAGTCAATCTTAGTAGTTTCAAAACAAACTGACATTACTTGAGTTGGTTGATATTGCTGCTCAGTATCATCAAATACCCTCTGTGTTATCTTCTTTATGATTTCAGAACAGGGTAAATGGAGCACACTCATTAATTCTATTTGCTTTCTTTTTTCAGAACTTTCTTCTATAGTAGAAAGCACAAAAGAATACGCTTCAATAGTCTCCTCAGCTGACAATAGAGTCATATAAGCTGGTATGCAGTCAAATAATTCATAGAATTTTAGTATGGTGATGTAGGATGTTATGAGTTTTGAGGTGTCTGTCTCATTCAAGGCATGTCTATCAATAATTTTGAACATAATAGCAGTATGTGTCATAACTCGTAATAGGTATGGCTCGTTGAAAATTTCGTTTTCCTGCTCAGAGTTTTTTATGGCGTCAAACAATTGCAATACCGAGGAACGAACAATAGAATCTGTAGTACCTAAGATAATTGACGCAATCAAAGTTCTTAATGGATGTGAACTTTCTTCTGGTTTTAAATTGGATAAATCATTCAGTATTGATGATAGCGACTCGGTCGAAGATGGTATATATAACTGTATTTCTTCATCAGTGACAAAACCTGCTCTTATCATCTCATTTTCAATATCAGTTTGAAGCTTCTGATTGATAAAGAAGATCAATAATTCCTCCCAGTTACATATGCTCATCACTTCCTCACTTGGACTTACACCAGCTAGTAAGCTATATATAGCCCTCTCGTAAAGGTCTAGTTTGGAATTTTGAGATATACCATAAACTGTTCTTCTCCATAGGGAATGTTTTTTAATTCCCTGCTGAAAGTCAAACTCATTTTTGAGATGGAAATCAATTTCTGGATTAACATATTCTTGCAAACCGCAAATTATCATGCTTAAAGTTAAATTACCTGACAATTCACACTCTTTGAGGGCTTCCTCAATCTTACCCCTCAAAAGTAATTGAAAAATATACTTAAATATAACGCGATCCTGTTCTCTATCCTTTTCATCAAGAATTACACTGCTATCTCTCAAGGGATAGTCGACATCTTGACTCTGGAGGCCTTGTTTCAATAACGTATGATTCCATTTCTTAGTTGGCAAGTTCTCCGGCCTTTCCACAGTTTGTAGATTATCTTGTAGCCATACCATAATTATCCATAATTCATAAAAGTCATTATTGTTCTGCAAAAGTTCTTTTTCATACGCTGCTCGCGTGCTGCAGTTGACTTGCGATTGTTGTTGATGTTTATCTGAATACCTAAATTTTATTAATTGCCTAAACAAACTCCAATAATTGGCCTCTAACTCCCAGTCTTTCCCAGCTTTAATGTTCCCTGATCTCAGCTCTGTCAATGCACATTCTCCTGCGATGCTTCTGAACTCTTGGGCAATCTCAAAAGGGTCTCCGGCTTGATCTCCATCACTTGAATCGATCTGATAATCGTTTACTACTCTGGCAAATCTAACGTAGTAGTCTTTACCCGACATATCTGTAATTCCAAGTGAAGAGTTCATTTCCTTTATTCAAATGGTCAAAGTTATTATTCTATGTCGTGGCAAATCTCTTCTCTATTGGGTATGCAGATTCAACTTTTTGATATGAGAAAAGTATAGTGAATTTGATTCCGACCAATTGGAACCCAAAAATGATATCTTTAACTGATCAGTTCTAGTACAATTAATACATCTCTGCTCAGACATAGCTATTGATCATCGCATCACCTCACTTTGCAAAAATGATGCAATCTTTGGAAACTCGTATATAACTATAACGATAAGGCAGACGATTAATGACCCAGAGAATAATATATAATTGCTATTTTAAAATCTATTCCTGATAATTATTAGGTGTTATTCTTATGTTTGCTGCTATTTTAGTTTTATTAGTATTACCTATTACTGATAGAAGTGTTGGTGATTAGTGCCGGTGATGGCAATGTTTTTAAACTACGCCAACATTATCTTCTTAGACAGAGGTTATAAGGTAATTTTGTTGGGGGAAATGAGTATATATATACAGCAACATGATAAGAGACAGTACAATTTCTATTAATTATTATATGTTATTATGATTTAGTAGTTGTATATCTGCATACTAGATGTTTTCATTAATTATTTGTGTTTTAAATTATAAATGCTGAAATGCAAATAGCTGGAATTATGCTCAAGAATAAGCTTTAAAAATTTCTCCTCGGACATGGTAGTCCTGTATGCTATAGTGAAATAATGTCAAATTAAATCTTAAGTAGTATTTGACATGCAAGATTTTATGCGAATATTTTTTTTTGTTTCCCAATGATCAAAAAAATGCTAGATACAATACCACTCTGCGAAATTGGCCCAACCTAAACCACAATCCGATAGGATCATACCAGTCCAGACCCCTGATTCTTTAACTTTAATAGTTTTTTTCCATGTACCATATGATACATGGGGATCATTTTTCTCTAGATTGTATATCTTACCAGATGGTGACTTTATCGCTATGGGTTGCTTGATGTTTTGGTTTGCCGCCGTAGAGTTGTACATTATACCATCAAAGGGATGTTGTAATACCTCAAAATTATACTCGTTATCCGGAAACAAATACTTATTTTGTGGCTCCATAACGTAGGTCTCTAGCTTTAAGATATTTTCATTTGGTACTTTAGAGACGAATTCGTATTTGCTCTCCGAACCCTCATGATATAAAGGAATAATCATCGATAATGGATGAACATTAGCAATAGTGGTTTGAGTACCTCTGATTCCGGAGTGTATATACAATGCGCCTGATTTAACACCAGGGGGAAGAACAGCTTTAATCACAATAACCCGTTTACCACTCTCAGTTCTGTGTTTGCGTACTTGCGCTAGTGACAATTCCATCTTTTGATATAGTTTAGCTTTATTTTTATCTTCAGTGTTTACAACAACAGAAGAGAAAATTTCTATATCATTCGGAATTTCTATTGAGCATTCGTATATTTCATTATCTTCAAGATATGATAATGCGGTGCTGAACTTGTAGAGAACAAGTCCGTTTTTGAAAAATGAAGGGAACACTAACGGCAAATAAAGGATAGACAATTGATCCAGACTTGGAACAATATGTTGCTCATACTCTCTAGGTGGAATATGTGTATATATAAATTCCAGAGGTTCAACTAAGAAATAGCTATCATCTGCTCTTTTTGCTGGTTTGTTATTTACAAACTCATGGATTGGATTCGTGATATTACCTAAAATTACATCGATAAACCTCCATTCATTATTGACAAGAACTCTCAACCAACAATGATTGTATTCAAATTCATGATTTACAGCAAACGGTGTTTTTAAGAATCCAATCACGACTTCACATTGAATACTCAATGATACTGCTAGCCTTTTAAAAAGACAAGTTAATTCATAAGGTGTACAATATTTTTGATATAGAACTGATTCGAGATTTGCAGGTTCCCTAGAAAAGTCAGAATGACCATGATCATCTATCAGACTGAACATTTCAGTGCAGAAAATATAAATACCTCTGAGTTTCTCAATGTCTGTAGAGTATCTTGCAGAAAATGTCGTCCTTACCCAATTTTCTAGACGCATAGTGCTATTTTTAGAGCATCTTTTCCATGTCATAGAATCAATATATTGAGTATTGAGACCAGCCAACTCAATATCCACCGATCCTGGCTTACCATGTCCTCTAATTTCGTTAGTATTTAAGCCATTATAGATTGCATCTTGAGGATGTAGAACCAGATCACGATTACGTTCTAGAGCTCTCATATATCTCGGATGCTTTTCATATTTAGTAAGTGATTTTGATCTGTTTACATGAGCTTTCACAGTCAACCAATCATGTGCGTCATTATGGTGTGGGGAAATATCTAAAGTTTGTAAATCAGGTAATTTTGGGAAACTTTCATTGGTTCTTAATGAGTTGGCTACACCGTTATTATTGGAGTCATTTTTATTCATGAATCTCTTCCAAAACCCTCCTGTTTTCGTATCATTCACTTGTTTAGTATCAATACTATTTCCGTACTGCAAGTGACCGTTCTCTGATCTCTCCAGAGAATCAGTAAAAGATTGTGCTTTTCTATGTCTGGCAAATGAACCGGCACTAGTAGCGCTAAAATCACTCATGATTGCAAAACTATTCTCACTACTTGTCACTGAGTTGTCCATGTATTGAGAATGAGAGAACAGTCCACCTGATGAAACTGAACTAGTATCCACCGAGGATCTCTTGCCTGAGTTAAAACCATCAAAAAATCTTTGGTCATCAACAAAATGATCTGCTGGATCTCTGCTGCGACTAGTTGGTAGGTCATTCGACGAATATGACTTAACTGGCTGTCTATGTTTACCGTTACGTTTAGAAGACTGCAACTGAGGCAATGGAGGAAGAGCCGGGGTATCCACAAAATCTTCATATTTATTCACATTGGGTTTCTTGGTAAGACTATCGTTAATATTATTTCTTTTCTTCATTGCCAATTGATCGTATCCTGGTTGTCTCATCCCGTAAATTTCGGCTCTGCGTGAGTAGCCATTATTTGATCCAACTGGAGCGTTATTTTCATATCCACTAGCTGTTGCTGGGAGATTTGGTGTGGAATGATAAGCCTGTCGCGAAGATCTGTATTTGCTGCTATCATGATTGGTGCTACGTGTCGGAATAGGCGGCAGCCCACTCTTACTCTGTTGCAATATAGGTTGTCCCTGCTGGGCCTGCTTTGACCGGCCACTATCCACTGATTGAACACTGTTGATCCGCTCCTCAACTATCGTAACAAAATTGTTTGGGAAATAGCCCGCACACTTTTTGTTCCTCAGTAATCTCCCATAGTACCACTCACCTGCGACTCGCGATACCTCCATCACATCTCCTTCGAGAAAGCCCAGGTCCTCCTTGGCTTGTCCCGACCACCCATAACGGGCCTTCACTTTAAATGGTACCCTCATCGTCGTCATACTGCAACTTTGTAGCTTATGATTTCCACCACATGCAATTTCCTAAAAACAAGAAACACCTTTAAACACCACCTTCTCTGGTTATATACTTGCTACCACTGAGGCAGATCATCGAGCTTTGCTCACAGCCATCTCATTTTTTTTTCAGTGCTGTTACAGACCCAGCGCTGCTCTTGCGATGCGCATGAAAAAAATATAAAAGCTGGAGACGGTTTGATAGATGGGCCTCATTGTGTAACGGAACCACCCAGTTATTGATATCTTGATGACCCATGCTTGGTGCCACTATACCATGATTAGACACACTGGTGCTCCTGACACTTATTACTATATAAAATAGGATTATTTCGTTGCAACCTGTTGACTAATGGGAATCGATAAGAGTCAAGTATATGAATATTTACGTAGACATCGGAGACCTATATAGCACATTGCCCAGATTAATGCTTGCGGACAAAATAACAATGTGTAGTAAATAATATTTTGATATGTGATTAGCTTTAAGAACAAAACTGCACGTCGTCACATCTTGAAGTGCAAACTCAAAGGGCGTTTTTTAGCAGATAGAATGCATAAAACTACCCCCCATTAGATTCACATTAACCGACTAGGAATATATGTTACAAGAAAAGGATAGACTGCGATCTTCCAAGAACATACCTGTAAATAATGGCAAGCTCTACAGGCCACTTAATAGGTGGATTTGCCGGAGGCCTTTCCTCTGCTGTTGCGTTGCAACCACTCGACCTTCTCAAGACTAGATTCCAACAGACCAAGGGTGGTACCCTGTGGCAGACAGTAAAGTCGCTTGATACACCATGGCAGTTATGGAGAGGAACACTACCTAGTGCAATTCGTACATCTGTTGGGAGTGCACTATATTTGTCAAGTCTCAACTTGATGAGAACTGCTCTGGCGAAACGTAAGCAGTTTGACACTGCGGACAGTGTGGTCACAGGTAAGAGCAGCAACTTACCTCAATTAAGTATGTATGAGAACCTAGTGACTGGTGCGTTTGCTAGAGGTACTGTGGGCTACATAACAATGCCCATTACAATCATAAAGGTCAGGTATGAGTCTACCCTGTACAATTACAAGAGCATTGCAGAGGCAGCCAGATCGATCGCGGCACAGGAAGGGATTAGAGGCTTCTTTAGAGGATTTGGGCCAACGTGTCTAAGGGATGCCCCTTATTCTGGGTTATATGTGCTACTGTATGAGAAATTGAAGCACACTCTACCCACTATTCTTCCAAAATCTTTGCTACAACTCGATTCCGAAGGTCGGTATACAGCGTACACTTCAACAGCAATTAATTCTACAAGCGCCATATTGTCAGCTAGTATGGCAACAACAGTAACTGCTCCATTCGACACAATTAAAACCAGAATGCAGCTGGAGCCAACAAAATTTAAAACGTTCTGGTCAACCCTTACAACAATAGTTACGCAAGAACATCCAATCAAAATATTCTCTGGACTAAGCATGAGACTGACTAGGAAGGCACTCAGTGCTGGTATTGCTTGGGGTATATACGAAGAACTTATCAAGCATTTCATGTAAATATACAAGATGATCTTTCTCGCTTGGTATTATTCCAGTGTAGTTTATGGTCAATACGCTATATGTTGAGAGCAGATAAGTGACAACGCTACAAAAACTCATCAAAATGAATCAGGGTCTTTCAAGTATATCCCTTAAACTTATTTATTCATCATTGATCAGTATGGAATCATCTAAAGCAATCCATCTCAATATCAGTTTTGCCCTTTTGTAACTTATAGCATTAAATTAATGACGTTTCTGGTTTTGCATAAATAGTTTGCTGCGGTGTTGTCTTACGTAGTTGAATGAAAACAAAAAAAATAAAAACTGAAGAATATCACTCAGTGAATTGCGATCCGTTTGTAAGCTCATCGCATAGCGTTCACTTTTAATCTAGGTCAAGAAGAGGGCTCCATAAAGATTTTATAGACAAGGTTATTACAAGAAGGACATTTTGAACTGAATACGTCTGACACCCTGATATACAAAGCAAACTATTTTCAAACATGGACTTCTTCAAGTTTCTAATTGTTTTAGTTATCGTTGTCTTATTTATCCTGGTGTTACCATGGCTCTCAGGTATTGGTTCATATAGTATACAAAAAGCTGCTGTATCAAATAAAAAGACTCCAGATTCCAGGAGAGAGAAGCTCAAAAATAAATTAGATAAAAGTGTCGCTTTGAACTTCTCCCTGAAGGATAAAAACGACGAAAGTGATGGCAAGTCCAGTCATGTCTCCAAGAGAGGTGAGTTCGACATAGATTCAAAAACAGGTTTAAAAAGAAGAGTACTTTCAAGATATGACCAAGATCCTAACAATTTTGACTTTGATATTGATGAGCTTATAGATGAAGACAGAAAAGAGGAGGCCAAAGAAGAACAACAAAGAATAAAAAAATTTGGCGGGAAGTCTTCCGAAGCATACGAAGGATTTGTTTAAGACAAATTGCGTTAGTTCTTTAGCATAGCAGATATAATTCCATACTGTCTATTAGAACATTTTGGCTCACCTCCTGTCAATGCAGTACATATCTGTTAGTAGCATACACCATGACAAAATTTATAGACATTCACATGGGTAAATAAAATCATCGGCTTATACAGATCATTTATTGATGATTTTGTTTTTTTTATATGAATTAAACAATATACTCTTTTAAGTTTCTATATTCAAGTAAATATGTGATACAGTATATATGTTTCTGTTTTGAAAATAAAAACGCATTCTATTATCTAAAAGAGGCAGCTCAAATAAGAGATATCAGTCAGATTCTTTTTCCAATTCAGATTGATCAAGATTTTCTTCCGTATCATTTTTATTTCCGCCATTTTCCGCGTTATGCAATTGGAACTCATATTCAATATCGTCCTTCATACGGCCTGTTTTCTCATCGTAATCATATTCATAGAATAACATGAACACACCAGGAGTTGACAAGACCTCTGCCTCATCAACGACATACACACTCTCATCTGATATTCTCCACCATACTCCTCTGAATTTTCTATATGCGATATAATGACCATAATTGTGTGTTCCGTAATGAACAATCACAGAACGCAAAGCATATGTTAGTGGGCTTGGGTTTACAGTCGAGTAACGTGGAGCTAGATTAATGGGTGGCGCTTGAACAGCATCTTGCGATCTATTACTCTCGTCAGAATCAACTGCTTCATCATCTTCAGCATCATTATCGGTGTAATTTTCATCACCATCATCATCATCATCATCATCATCGTCATCTTCATTTTCACTATTATCTTCATTACCATCACCATCCACAATATTGCCATTTGCAACTGAAATTTCTGTTAATGAGCCATCATTCAAAGTAACAGTTTTCTTTTTTGGAATTGTATTGCCTAATGCATCAACTTCTTCATCAGAGGATATCTCATCTTCTTCAGAGTAGTCAGAGGACAGTTCACCATTCAGTGGATCATATTCACTTACGTTTCTAGATTCGTATATGCCATTATTGTATTCTTCATCCTCATCATCATATTCCTCTTCGTCCTCATCCTCAAATGCTTTTTCAAATTTTTGGTGAAGCTTACTATAATAGTCACCGCCGATATTTTCATCTTCACTGGATTCCACAACTTTTTGCTTTTTTGACATAGGAAGACGGGCATCCAGATTGATTTCATCGATATCACAGCACCAAGGTTCAAGGTTCATTCTAGATTTGAACAAGACCCTCGAGTTATTTTTCCTTATCATATAAGTTCTTGGATCAAAGACTGATCTATTAATGTGAATAGAAAGCAAGGCAGGAGGTCTTGAAATTACAACTTGCTTTGATTTAGAGCATTTTCTTACCATATTTTCTGTGTGAAGCTTTTTGTAATCATCGTCATCAATAACTGGTTTCTTTAAAGTTTCTTCTAACTCTGCCAAACGTGTTCTCATAGCATCTACTAACTTTGCAGGAGTGTTAGCAGATCCGTCAATTTCCTTCATCTGGGACAGGAGATGTTCACGTACTGCTTCCAATGCACAACGATTACATTCGACTCCTTCAATGATTTCTGGTTTTATCCACTCGTTAAGAAGTGAAGATAATTTTAACGTACTTCCAATATTCTCGCTGGGTAAGTTCAAACTGAGGCCGGAAAAAACAGAATACCTTATCCCACCATTCTCACCGCACTGTAAGCACCCAATTCTTTCAGCTGTAATACCATCCAATGGTGTAACCAATTTAAAAGGGGTGAAGGATTTTTCTGTACTTCCCTCAGTGTATGAATTAGGATCAATTTGCTCTGATGGAATATATACAGTACCCATGCGTCCTAGATGTGCCTGACCTATCATATCATCTTCGGATAAATTTTTAGCTGGTACTGGTGTCTTGTCATCTTTTCTAGATTCTAGAGTCTTGATATTCTTTTCCAATTCAGATAAAATAGTTTGGAAAAATTCTTGAGCGTCTTCTTGATCATAGGCCATTAACATACTCTTCTTTGGAGAGTTGGACATTTTGTTCACCATACTATTAGTTTTAAAATAAGGCCTTTCTTTATAATACTTATAGTTAAGTTTGTCTAATAATTCTTTAAACGCAATAGTAAATTGAATATCAGGCTCTGTGTCATTATCACCATTGTCGACTGACCTATTATGTTTCTTTTTAGACTTCCCATAAACTTTCCCATTACTAGCCTTTTGTTTCTTACCGTTTTGCTCATTTGACTCTGATACAGAATCTTCATCAGCAACTAAATCCTTCTCAAGACTTTCATATCTTCCAATGATCTCATCATCTAAAAATTTTAGTAATTCTTTTGAAGAAGCTAAAGATTGAATAACTGAATTCATAAAACAGAAGTTACCGTCATTCAATAAACCACCCACATAGCCTCCTCTTTGCAAGATTTGCTCATCAATATTTGAAAAATAATTGCTATTTGGTGCCATTCGACGCAACGCGCTATTACCAGCGTCTTTTAAATTTCTACCAAACTCGTTCATTCTTGCTTTGATTGATTGATCCCCAGTCTTATAGATGAATAATAAAAAATATGTTAAGATTATTAAACCAATTGCTGTCAAATAGGATCTTGTAACAAACTCGTAAATGGGAATGGTAAAGGGTATGTGCTTGAGAACTTTATATTCAATATTGGCAACACCCATGCAAAAATTTTTAATGTTTTAACTTTGCAAACAGAAAGACAACTGTTTGCTGTAAAACCTAGGATTCGAGCTAGGAATTTAATAGAGGATACACTTAATCCACAGATGAACCACGGGCTGAAAAGTATTTCAAATAAACTGGACTGTGCCGTTTCCTCGACTCTTCTTTATAGTTAAAATTTCAGTAAAACGTAGCTTTGAATCGATTATTCGATCGGTAAATAGCCAACTACGTACTTATTTTCAATTACCTGTTATAAGACAGAGAGCACAATGTTATTCGTTAAACTGACAATTTGATAAGAAGCAATCAAACAAAACTGTCTGTTATGTACTTGGATGGCAGCTCACAGAAACTCGATTTAGGATAATAATGCCAAAAAATTTATCATCATAAGTCACGAAATATCACGTTTCTTACTCTGCAAGTAGCAGGAGAGACATGCCTCTCACTTGAATGATCATCAGAAGAAATTGGCAGAAGGAACAAGAATGCTACTACAGCAAGGAAAGTCGAATCTAAGTAATTTTTTATATAAGACACCTATTTTAATTTAGGCAATCCAAAACACTTTACAATATGGCAATGGAAGCACTATTCAAGTCCTTCTAATGCTAATGCTATCACTTGCCAAGTTGAATGAAATCGCCATTACACTAATATAAAAAGTATGTTAATGACCGGAAGATTTCAAAACTTGTGTTTTTAGATGAATATGATAGAACTTTCATAATAAAAACAAATAATACAATATGCTCATCATCTGATAAATACATGCATCATTGCTTTAACACAATGGAAAAACTAAAAGGTGTATACCCTCGACTTAGAAGTAAAAACAAAAATTCATAATAATAGTAGAAATCCTGCAGTACAAAAGATATAATTGAGATAAAAAATAGCTTCCATTCTTTCCAAAAACAAAAAAATTGAATGAAAAAGCATATGGAATAAGTAAACTTTAATTTCTTTAAAAGATAAAAAGGAAAAAAAAAACATTATCTTCAGAGTTCCTGTGAAATATCATAGAGAAAAAGATGTAATCGTAGTAGATGGTAGTATAATAACGAAAATTAAAATGAAAAATGCATCCTTATTTTGTGATTTATCCAATCATCAATAGCCGTAATAAAAAGGTAGATGACTAATATCAGTAAAAAAATGAAAAAAAATCAGCAAATATACAGAAACTGGAGTGTATTTTTATTCCCTCCGCTTCAATTCAAATTCTATCACTTACTGAGGAGCTGGAGGAGCTTGGGATGGATCCATCATAACTGGCATTTGTTGACCTGGAGCACCTTGAGGTGGCATGAAGTTGGTTCTCTCCTTACCCCAACCAGTTCTCAAATTTCTGCCTTGGAATGGGAAGTTAGCTAGAGCTACGATACAAACAGCTGCTTGCTCGTGGGTATCATACTTAATGAAACAACATCCCTTTTCAGGATAGTGAGTGAAATCCAAGATGAAACCAAAGTTTTGTAGAAGAGGAATCAAGTCGGCTTCAGTTGCATAATGAGGAATGTTACCAATGTAAGCAGTGGTAACTCTTGGTGGAGCTCTTCTAATCATATCTTCAATAGCTTGTGGGTTGACAGGTGGTGGAACCATTGGTTGCTGTTGCTGGACATTTGGTTGCTGACCATTTTGCTGGCCTTGCTGCATTGGCATCATACCATCCATTGGCATACCCATGGCAGGAGGCATCATATTTCTGTTGTTTCTGTTATGGTGACCTTGGTTACCGTATGGGCGGAAGTTACCACCACGACTACCGCGGTTGTTCCCAAAGTTATTACCCATGTTTCTTTCTCTCTTGGTAGCCCAATTAATTCTGATTTGTCTACCGCTCAAATCCTTACCTTGCATAGCATCCATGGCCTTTTGTGCCTCTTCTTGATTAGAGAAAGAGACGAAACCATAGCCCCTGGATCTACCAGTTTGCATATCCCACATAACATGAGCTTGGATGAAAGTTGGGAACTCTCTGAAAGTACCTGCCAAAGTTTCATCGTCGACATCAACGTTCAAGTCACCGACAAATAAGTTAAAAGTGTCGTCATTTTCGGCGGCTTGTTGTGTCTCAAAAGCCCAGTTAATCTTCAAAGTCTTGTTTTCTAATTGAACACCGTTCAAAGTTTGCAAGGCAACATTTGCATCATGGGATCTGATGTATTCAACAAAGGCATAATTGACATATTCGTTCTTCATGTCTTCGATGATTTTGACATTTTGAATTGGTCCACCAGCTTGGAAATATTGCTTCAAAAGGTCCTCAGTGATAGACTTGTCCAAGTTACCAACATATAGGACTCTGTCAGAAGTTTCTCTACCACCTTTAGTAGCAGATGCTGGAACAACCGATGGCTTATCATCATCGTTCTCCTGAGAAGCGTTATCGCCTTCAACTTCTTGGGATACTTCTTCTGGCTTCTCAATTACTTCTTCAGGGGTCTCAATGACCTCGTTCTTAATCTCCTCAGACATTATTATATACTATTTCAGTTCCTGCTTACGCTACCAATTATGCTGGGATTCCAATGCTATATATCCCTATAAGTAAACGCGCCTTCTCTTGTCTTTTCAAGAATACGTCCAATTAATAATGTTCGGAATACAACTTCTCAAAATAATGTATAACACGGACTTGAAAACAAGCAAGGTGCCGACGCAATTGATAAGCTAACACTGCTCGGCTACTCGATGGCCACCAGAATCCACTTCCGCATTACCCAAGAGACAAGAACATCTAAGCAAAACTACGTGATCGTTCCCTTCTCGATGCCAAAATTCAGGTTCGCCAAAAAATTTTTCAGACAAGCAATGCTAAACTTGGCTACCCCACGCAGTACGAACGATAAGTGAAAAAATGGGCACAATACTTACCCGGCTATTGGACTGAATAATAAGTGATAATGATTCAAGGCGTTGGGGCGCATACACAAAACGAATTGATGGGATTCTGCATGGTACATTATGTGTTGGGTATGTCGTAGCTGCCTGAAGACGACTAGATAAGGTTAGCTTTATCGTTTCTTTGCTTGACCATAAAATCTTGAAGAACTGGTTTGGCACTGTCAAATATAGGAGAAACAATTATCAGCAAAATTTTTATTTTATAGTTCGCGAAATGGTAGAACATAATGTTAATATAATAAATATCGTATTTCCTGAACTACATTGTAACATTAGTATTAAAATTTGTTGAAAAATCAGTTAAGTTATTCAAAAATCCTGAGTAATATTAGTATACTAACTTAGGTTTTATACTGGAGGTCATTATTTAAGCAATCTAAGTTTAAGAAGTACAATAAATGATAATTGCAAAAAAAGTAGGTGCTAAAGAACAGTGTTAAAAAACTGCTGAGTATAACGAAAACATACACTGTATACCATTAGAATCTGCCTTTCCATACATATTTATTACTGTAAGTGAAGATTCAATACCTATGAAACCAGTAGGGCAAGAATATGGTCAAATGGGTATTGTACGTAAACAAAAATGACAATCTACAATTGCTATGTATCTATATCAGTAGTTATAGCTT
>ERZ1036435.155-NODE-155-length-58650-cov-11.312501_pt1 | contig 58650 bp, 32 predicted proteins | sample MGYA00514223_ERZ1036435 | MGnify/ENA primary metagenome ERZ1036435 (study PRJEB33795, sample SAMN09464927) | human gut metagenome | host: Homo sapiens | place: USA: Stanford, California | collected 2016-08 | study: EMG produced TPA metagenomics assembly of the... | reverse complement strand
ATTTTTGTGAGTGTTAATATTTCCAAAAGAAAAAAAAAGAAAATTAACTAAGAAGAAACAAGAAGGAAAAATTATTATAATACTACTTGCAGGAGCTTATTACTAAACTGGATTTGCAAGAATTTTAGTTTTTTTTTTATCATAGCGCTAGAAGGTTATTTTAGTATAACATCTACCGTTAGTTTGTTGCTTTTTTTTTCGGGTTATTTTTTATTCTAACACTGGTTTTTTACTCTAAAGGTGGAAAAAGATAATTTTTTCGATCTGTTTATTTTTTTTCTTATTTAATTCTCTACTTCTAAGCTTTTTTCAAGAAGAGAATAATTTAGGAAACGCTCAGCTGTTATAAGAGGTAAACAGAAAGAACTTTGGATCGTTGAAAGGTATATTTGACGGTTTATCATTGTTTCTTTTGTTTCAAGACTTAGTTCGATTTGTTTGTTAAATCGATAGATTGTGTTTGTCATTTTTTGTTTTATTTCACATCGAAGTTAATTTAACCTTAATATCAATAAGGTTATTTCGTGTATTTGATAATACAAAAACTGATATCTGGAGATACATTACTATACTAAATCTACTCTTCATTATTATTTCAAAAAGATAAAACCAAGGAAACTCCTTTATTTTTTTGAAAGCTATAAGAAAAGGTAAAAAGGATTAGAATAAAAAAAGGATCACAATACAAGGGAAACTTAAAATTCTTATTTTTTTGCATACAGTTATTTCTCAATTTTGAAGCATCTTATAATTATAATAGAGGTTTCTTTATTGATCAATTGGTTTTTTTGTCATTATTTTTTTTTGTTTTTTCAATTCTGCTTTTTTATCAATAAACTTACAACAATGGCTTTCTCCATAAACAATTCCACATGTCATTTCACTATCAACAAGAAGACTCACGGGACTGTGAGATTTTTGGAACAAGAAAGTGATGACGAGGATTACCATTATGCTACCGGTTTGCTAAAGAAACGCAAATCTGTCAGCACGCCAAGAACAGTGGACATGCTGATCAATAGTAATAGTAATGGTGCAAGCCATATATCTAGTACAATTACACCATGTCCAACTCCAGATCCATTCAAGAAAAGGGTTGAAGATGAGGTGTTTTTTCAGGATATTCCACAGAGTCCAGTTTCTATGGCATCTAGTACACCAGAAGTTCCACGCGATGATATAGTTGCCAGAGAGAGATGCTTTGATTTTATCGTACAGTCAATCGATGAGGTTTGGGCAAGATATGTTGACTCATCATCTACTGCAGAAACGAAGACATATTATCTTCGTAGTGGTGGAAACAATTTAAATAGTGCAGACAGCTCTTTCCAATCGACTTCTGATGATTCTTCTTGCTTTGAGGATGATGTAGAGGTGAGCGAAGAAGATGGATACAATTCCGAAGTCACTTCATGTACAGAGTTTGATGAATCAAACATCAAAAGTCTGCAGTCTCTAAAATACAGGTTGACTAATGCAAAGAATGACTTGGAATTAAACTATGATTCTCCTGATCTTACAGATTCCATGGAATTTTGGAGGCGCTGGGATATGATAAAATACAGCGCTGTGGAATTAATGGAGGATGATGATGACGACGAATTGATAGAATCTGTCATCGAAGAATTGGAGAGAGGAAGAAGTGTGGGCCTTTAGATGATATCAGTCATTTAAAAAAAGTACTGCCCTTCGAAGATTCTAAAAATTAATCAAATTATCATTGGCCTGGCTAATGACTAGAATCTCTTGTCAGCTACGCTTAAGTCATATTTCAGAAAATAAGGTCATTCACCTAGCGCCTGTTGAGTACCACTCACTTAGTGGTTTGCCGTGATAAGACTTTATAAATTGGACTTAACATATCATCTGGTCTTCTCATCTATTTTTTGGTGAAACACAGTCTCCAACTGATTCAAAAGTGGATAATAAGGAGTTAGCGGAATTGCTCAGGAAGTAATTAGAGTCGCTCTTTTAAATAGCTCCAACTCATGGTAACTAAGCATTCCTATTAAAGGTTTGCAAAGAATTTGGCATATCTCTAAATGCCATATATAAATTTTTTTACATGGCACGTACTTATATATAGATCATTTTAAAATTAAACATTCATGCAAGAACATTACCGTCATAACTATTCTGATTTTACATTATTAGGATAGCATAATATGGATTATATTTAGCACTTATAACATGTTCGCACGTCATACGGAAGTTTTAAGGTTGGCATGGACAAAGAATTGTTTCAGTCTCAAACTCATGTCGGCGGTTGTTCCTGTATCAGATTTGTAACCTTGTAATACGTTGCATTATAGTCAAGTTTCAAATTTTAAAACGTATTTTTAAAACAAGTCTGAAATCTTCCATTTAATCTTGTATAAATATGGCAATTATCATAAAAAGCTCTATAAATTCTTAATATAATTGGAAGCATTTAATCTTGTTTCGCAATACATTTCTAGAAAGAATAGTATAAAACATTAGTAAACATGATTGAAGATGAGCTTTACAACAATAAGGATAACTTTTCAGAGCCTAAACCGACAATGTACAATCAAATAGATTTCAAGCCAGTGAGGTCTCCATTCTCAAATAATTACAGCAGCAACTATGTTCATACTTCCGTGGTACCTCATAAATTTGTTAGCAATGTAGAAAATCCAGTTGAAGGCTACCCTAAATTGCAAAAGCTTTTCAAATTGAAAGAACAACAGATTGCTAAAATTAGTTCGAAGGCCTACGGATATAGAGTCGATATTGAAAAGATGATACCTACATTGAATGATTGGATCAATAAGGAGGCATTGGTATTTGATGTCATAATGCTTGGTTGTCTGACGGATAATCAATTCATTTATCCGCTACTAACGCAATTACCATTGGACAAATTAATTTCAAAACCTGGCTTTTTATTTATATGGGGAAGCGCACGCAAAATACAGGAATTAGCAAATCTACTGAACAATGAGAAGTGGGAAAAAAAATTTAGAAGAAGTGAAGAATTGGTGTTTGTACCAATAGACAAAAATTCGCCATTTTTTCCAGGGATTGAACAAGAAGACACAACACTAATCGAAAGAATGCAATGGCATTGTTGGATGTGTATAACAGGTACCGTTAGAAGATCAACTGATGGGCATTTGATTCATTGTAATATAGATACAGACATGACTATTGAAACTCAAGATACAAAAAATAATGCAGTTCCAGATCATTTGTATAGAGTCGTTGAGAATTTTTCCTCATCGACGCGTAGACTTCATATTATTCCTGCCAGAACAGGCTCCAATATACCAGTTAGAACTAGGCCAGGATGGGTTATTATGTCACCAGATATATTGCTGAACAATTTCAATGCAACTACATACAAACACGATATCGAGCAGATTGGTACTAATATACCAACGACAGAAGAAATTGAGAATTTGAGACCAAAAAGCCCCATCACCAGAAATGCCGAGTAATACAAACACGAACCTTGGATGTATTTCTTCTAATTTTATACTACGTTAATCTATGACCTTAGTGTTAGTATTGTAATCGACTAGCTGAGAGTTGTAGTAGTATGTCTTATGATGTTTTTTTAATATGAAAACAACATGGGTATTAGTTACGCTATTCTTAATTAAAACGAAAGTCTGATCTTTTAATGCTTCATGTTAGACCTCAAATTAACGATTTCCAAAGCTACACGAAAAAGTTAGTCACCAAATTAACTGTCAGTGAGAATAAGTTCGTCTTTAGAATTGAAGAGTGACTTTATGTTTAAAGTCCTCTTACTCCGAAAGGCAGCAGATCCGTAGTTTTTCTGCTAAGGCCATGTAAATTACCTAATCGGGTTAATTACAAGCTCTTAAAAAACGGCAATTGCTAATCAAGTAATAGAAGTATAGCTATGGTTATAAGTTGCATATTGTCTATATGGCATTATTTCAGGTTAAATGGTAGCCTAAAATATCATTGTATTTTAACTTGAGGTAATAAGATAGCACATAATATCATATTTTTATGGTTAGTAGTATACATTTGAGATTAGCAGTTCATTTATCGAAAGTGAATGCCTGTATAAATAATCGTATTTGTTTTTGCCCAGTACCATATTTAAAATATTGAGGTTCATTATACAGTAAGGTCCAAATATAACTATTGTAAGCTTATAATCCTCACTATTATTAAATAACGGAAATACTATCTTCAAGTTGGGCACATAATCCAACTTAATAATATTATTTGAAATTGGAGGTACAATCTGAAATTATAACAATGAAAGACAAACTAAGAACCATAATTCAATATTGCACAGATTCAAAATTTTGTAATTATAAATACTTACATAGCTGACTGTATATCTGTTTATATTTAGCATCGAGATTAAGACACTTTTGGTACTGTCCCAGTCCCGTAGGAATCCACAGCAACGAGTTAGGTACAAAACATAAATATAATGGATGATAATTCATTGTCATAAATGAAATAATGAAACGATATAAACAACGGAAAGTTAACCCAGACTAAACTAGTTCTATGTTCTAGTTACAACCTTCTTAGCTATAGTTTTATGAGGGTTAACCTTGCACTTTATTATGGGAGAACCTCCTTTTTTGAATGTTATTTTCATTGCTAACTTTTATAGATGTATCCTGTTGCAGAGAATATTTATACAATCCAAAGACTAAAAGAGCAATGAATTATACAATTAGCTGGTCTTTAAACTTAAGTAATACAGCAATAACCATGATAATTTACCATAGTGATCATTAAAAAATTTTAAGTTTTATATTCCCAAAAGTGAGATCAAGAATAAGCGATAAAATTCCTTTTACTAGTCCAAAAAGTCTTGATTATGTGATATAATCAACCATAAACCAAACCTGCTGTACAGTTATTAACAAAGATCGTAATAATAGTATATCTTGCTTATTATTTCTAGCCTTATCATGTCATTGCATCATAGAGCCTGAACAATATAAAGCTAACTAAAAAGATAGTTTTAATTAAATGAGCTCAGGCTCTTTCAACGTGGATATTCCTTCCAAATTTTAACAAATTATAATGTATACTGTTGCCAATACTAAGCACTTTGAAATTACTGTTATATCAGGTGCCTGGTCAATGGTATTACGTAGCTTATGATATGTTATGAAAAAAATTTGCGATGAGCTGCTCGCGATGAGATGAGATGAGCCTGCCAGCCGATGAGTTTCTCGCAATGCATACCTTGTGGGGGTTAATAGTTTTCTGTTAAAATATTCCCATTTAAATATAAGAGTATTTAATTTGCATTATATAAAACTTATAAGACCTTACTATTAATAAGGAAGGTAATAGCTAAGTACCATGGGTAAGACACAGAAGAAAAATAGTAAAGGTCGTTTAGATAGGTACTATTATCTTGCTAAAGAGAAGGGTTACCGTGCCCGTTCATCTTTTAAGATTATTCAAATTAATGAGAAGTTTGGTCATTTTCTAGAAAAATCTAAGGTTGTTATCGATTTGTGTGCTGCTCCAGGTTCTTGGTGCCAAGTTGCATCTAAATTATGTCCTGTGAATTCATTAATCATCGGTGTGGATATTGTTCCAATGAAACCAATGCCAAACGTCATAACTTTTCAGAGTGATATCACAACAGAAGACTGTAGATCCAGATTGAGAGGATACATGAAGACCTGGAAAGCAGACACTGTTCTTCATGATGGTGCTCCAAATGTTGGTTTAGGTTGGGCCCAAGATGCTTTCACACAATCTCACTTAACTTTGCAAGCTTTAAAACTGGCCGTTGAGAATTTAGTAGTCAATGGTACCTTTGTTACCAAAATTTTCAGATCAAAAGACTATAACAAATTGATTTGGGTGTTTCAACAGCTGTTCGAAAAGGTTGAAGCCACCAAGCCACCAGCTTCAAGAAACGTTTCTGCAGAAATTTTTGTGGTATGCAAAGGGTTCAAGGCTCCTAAAAAATTAGATCCAAGACTGTTAGATCCTAAAGAAGTTTTTGAAGAACTTCCAGATGGTCCACAAAATATGGAAGCTAAGATTTATAATCCTGAAAAGAAAGTGAGAAAGAGGCAAGGTTACGAAGAAGGTGATCATCTACTATACCATGAATGCTCTGTACTCGATTTTGTTAAATCAGAAGACCCAATAACAGTATTAGGTGAGATGAATAAATTTACTGTTGAACAGGATGACCCAGAATGGAAAATCTTGAAAAGGCTAAAACAAACAACAAATGAATTCATGGCATGTATTGAAGATCTTAAAGTCTTGGGTAAAAAGGATTTCAAAATGTTGTTGAAGTGGAGGAAAGCCTCTAGAGATATTTTAGGTTTAGATAAAGACGAAGACAAGGGAGACATTGAAATAGAACCGTTAAATGAAGAAGAGCAGATTGAAAAAGAACTAAGAGATCTACAAGAAAAGCAGAAACAAAAGCAGAAGCGTGAAAAGAGAAGAAAGAACGAGGAGAAACAGAAGGAACTAACTAGAATGCAAATGAACATGTTAACTCCAACGGATATTGGTATCGAAGCTGCAAACATTGGTAGAGATTCTCTATTTAATTTAAAAACTGCTGAAAAGACTGGTATTTTAGATAAATTGGCGAAGGGTAAGAAGAGAGTTATTTTCACTGAAGATGAAATTGCACAAGATAACGACCTCCATATTGATGAAAACATAGTCATTAGAGATCGCCATGATATGAATGAAGTTGATGACTTAGAAGGTGAGCTAAATGCCATGTATCAAGATTACAAAAATAGAAAAGCCGAAAGAGATGCTAACTTTAGAGCAAAACAAGCTAGAGGTGGAGATGTGGAAGACGAATGGACCGGCTTTGAAGGTACCAAAGACTCGGAAGATGAGAATAATGAGCCTAAGGACTATATTGAATCTGATGACTCTGAATTATCCGATGAAGATGATGATGAGGCGATTAACCAACTTATCAGTAAATTGAAGAGTCAGAACAATGGTTCCAAATTGAGTAGTCAAGCCAAGGCCTTGTTCAGTAACCCATTATTTGAAAATGTGCAACCTATTCTACAGTCAAAGACTGATGATGTAGTGGACTCAGAAAGTGTTGGGGATGCAACCAAGATTAGCAATAAAAGATCTTACAATGAAATGAAAAAAGAGGATCTATCAGATAGCTCGGATGAAGATTCGTCCTCTGAATCTGACTTTGAAATTGTTGCCAATGATGAAAGCGATGGCGATATTGATTCTGATTACGATTCTGATGAAGAACGAAAGAGAACCACCAAAGAGAAATATGATAAGGATATTGATATTGCCACTGTTGAAGCAATGACATTGGCTCATCAATTGGCACTTGGTCAAAGATCTAAACATGATCTGGTCGATGAGGGTTTCAACAGATATGCGTTCAGAGATACTGAGAACCTTCCAGAATGGTTCTTAGAGGAAGAAAAGCAGCATTCAAAGGTTAATAGACCGATAACTAAAGAAGCTGTAATGGCGTTGAAGGAAAAAATGAAAGCTCTTAATGCACGCCCGATTAAAAAGGTGGCAGAAGCCAGGGCAAGAAAGAAAATGCGTGCTGTTAAGCGTTTAGAAAAGATTAAGAAGAAGGCAGGCTTAATCAATGATGACAGTGACAAATCTGAAAAGGATAAAGCGGAAGAAATCGCAAAGTTGATGCGTAAAGTTACAAAGAAACAAAAAACTAAGCCTAAGGTTACATTGGTGGTTGCCCATGGTAAAAACAAAGGTCTATCAGGTAGACCAAAGGGTATCAAAGGTAAATATAAGATGGTTGACGGTGTACTAAAGAATGAACAGAGAGCATTGAAACGTATTGCTAAGAAACACCATAAAAAGAAAAAATAGCTTTTCACATGATCTTGGTAGCATTTTAATCACTTGTATTTTTATATTTGTATATTATTTATCATTCGAACAACTTTGCATGGTCATTTTATATCTATTTTTATGCTGAGAGACTTCTGCTTATATTGAATTCTCATCTTTAGTCCCTCTTTACTGTAGATAATTTCCTCGAAGGTCTCAACAATTTATAGATCAAATAACAAATTGCTAGAACAACAATTCCAAAGGTTGTATATTCTATATTCCCAATATCATTTTTGTTCGGATAAGGAATATTAACATGTACAGAAGTGGAGTTAATGTGATAGAATTTAGTATTTTCCGAAAAATAAGCTTCGTATCCTAGACTTCTGGAGTAGAAAGGATTTGACAGGTCCTCTTCTTTGCCTACTTGACATGCCTTGAAAAGAATTGGTTCAAATCCTACTGTTTTATTAGAGGCTCTCTCTTTTGGTTCTAAGTAGCGTGAGAAATATGTGATTTCATTGATCTGTCCTTCTTTTAATGTAACTATGGACTCGGAGCCCCAAGACAATGAGTTAACTTTGTAATCTGGCAACTCCAAGTCATCTAATCCAAATACTATAGACCCAGGTGATTGGAATTTATCAACAAAAATTTCAGAAGGTAATTGAGAGAACACGAAATGTCTACAATCCTTATCCTTTTTTATTCCACTTAAATCGATTTTCATTTTAGGATGTAAACCATTAGTATTTTCAATTGTAATTGGTGCAATGTCTGATGAATCATCAACGTATAGATGGAATGGTTTATAAAAAAGAGTTGTTTTTTCACATTTGCCAATATTGTTGCTAGTGTCTTCCCATGTACATCTCAATCCACTCAGATTGATATCTTCTTCATCCTCAGTATCTACATGAAACAACCCTATCTCGACTTTCCCTGCGTCTTTAACAAATTTTTTCTTTTCAACTAATGAACAGTAACTGAAAACTTGAACGGTATTAGCAGTTATTAGAATGTCATAGTCGCACAACTCAGGATTCCATGGTATATTGAGGTTTTTACCACCTGGTAATATCTCGTTAATGCTTTTCCAAGTCTCTGAGTGTAAGGATTTATACATCGGCGAGTATACAGGTTGTATACCAAATAAGTTTAACCTTGCCTCTTTGTCATTTGAGTAAATGTTAAAGCCAGGGGCCAAGCGAGACTGTATCACACTAAATTGACGAGTTGAACTGGGGTTTCTCCAACTGATTCTTCTAATACTATCTAATTCATAGTCAATTGCGTATGTCCATCTATCCTGTATTGTTATATTGCTGTTAGGAAACACAATAACTCCGTCTTCGACTGTCTCAACATCTTGTATATCCGCTTCGTTGGCGAATAGTAAAGCGATCCTATGTCTCACACTTTCCATAATTGATCCTTATCTTGTCTTAATTGATCTGTCAAATAATGGACTATTATTGGAGTAGTATGATCTTAAAATAAAAAAAAGTAACGTGGTAGCTTCTGAGTTGTAGATGAGCAAAGTGATGACCGATGGATCACTACTCCAATCCAAATTAAAAAGAATAGTAGAAGTACTGCCGTTTATCACACAGACTATTTATTAATAGATTATTTACAATACTGTCAAAAATCCGCACTCGCAGGAGAAAGGTATTATGACGGTTCCAAAGATACGTCATTAGTCCGAAATGGCATTTTTTTAACAACTATAACAACTTTTGTTATCGCAGAACACTCGGAAAATAGAAATGTGTACCATGAACTAGCCTCTGGGTTCCTATTTTTGCAAAGTACCCACTACTACGTAATAAATCACATCACGGCAGCAATGGTTCAAGCTACTATTCAAAGTAGTCCTTTCAAGAAATGTTTGCCCTCTTTATCTCACTCATTGCTGCCAACAAAGCTTTTCAGGACAGGAGAAAAGGATCGATGGGTGCTCAGGCCAGTTCCATCGGATTTACTAACATAACAAGACAATGATATATTGTAAGAAAACGTACGAACAAAGTAGAAGACATATTTATTTGAAAAACACGAAGCATGCAAAATCTTGAAAGCAATAGTTTCCTCCTCCCTTCTCTTAGTTCATTTGGTGCTCCAATTTAATTCTGCAGCAAGAGGACAACATATATAAATTCTGTCTAACATCGTGTGCGACTGTCCCGTACACATTGGATGCTATGGTACTTGCAGATGAACCTAGCTTGTTCAAGATTTTTGGTGTTTATTTCCTATCCCAGTGGGCTAATTTTGGTAAGTAATTTACGTAAAGAAACCTCCCTGCTTGCTACTAAACCGAACAGAATTGTCGCATTGGGAAATAAAAATTCTTATCCTGCCTTTTCTTTTTTAAAGCTCCTCCTGTACTCTCTGCTGAAAGGACTTACCTCTCAATTGTAGAGGATTAATGGGATAAAGGGACCTCCCCCAGCGATATATCGTTTCTCACCTCTTGGAAACAGCATGCTCCTTCTACTTTTTCTATTCTAATTGCTTTTCTAAATTACAAAAGACCTCGAAGTAAGAAAATCCTTTTTCATTCAATTGTGCTACACGTTACAATAGTAAAAAAGCACCTTTCCTAGAACAAAAAAGTAAATTACGTTTACTCTTTGAGGGGACCACATCTTCTACACACATTTTTGTACTTTCACTTGCCATCTCTGAGTAATCTAAACTTGCAATTCACGTAATTACTCCTTCAAGGAAAAAAAAAAAAATTATAGAAATTTTGAAATTAGAAGGTTCGACAATTGACTAGTCTATTCTCTTATATTATATTTCTCAAAACAGCATTAATAATACTTGATTATGGTGTTTTCTTGCTAGCTATCCTTTATTGGTCGTGTTAATATCTTTCTTTCGAATAATTTTTCTTTTATAGTTTCTTTATGTTCTTATTTGAATTTGAGTTTTAATTCAAGTCTTGAAATAAGAACAGGTTAATCATTATAATAAGCAAAGTCTTACCATAGCAATAGTTTTTTTTTCCTTCACAGAACAGAGCTGAACCTTTTGCTTTCTTCTTCTCCTAACGTGTAAGTAATAGGTGCTACCAATTAACCACATCCGAAGGGATACAATATTTGTTAAGGTGAAATCCAATCGACTGTCCATTACCGGAGTTCCTTCAATATACTACTACGCTCATTAGAAGTGAGGAACCCTCTCTCTGTGCCTCTCTTTTTTTCAACAAGAACAAGGAATAGTGTTTATCAAAACAAGGTATCGACTATATCAAGGACTTTACTAGGGTTGTGCTATAACATCTAATTCACTAACAACTCCTTTTGGTGTACATAATATCTGATTTTGGATAGTGAGCTTCACTTTACGGCTATTTCGACCCTTACTGAAGTTCTTCTGTTTAGAGATTAGGGAAAGAAAAACGACTTTATTTTACTTAGGAAGTTTCAAGGCATACGATTATAATCGCGCTAGTTTCAAAGGCATTTCGAAGAAAAACCTTAAACTATTCTTCACGCTGATTTCCTGCATCGAGACAAAGGAGAAGAACTCTTACTGACCAATTTTCATTCTTTACTATCGAATTGAGTCTTCTTGTCTTTCCTCATCAGGAGAAAAAAGTTCTGTTATCTACTATAGAGATACCAAGACAAGTATAAGTTATTAGCTTAGGCTTTATTTGCTGACCTGCAATTCCATTCGTTCAATATACAAACTCTACCAAAAAAACACAGAAGAGTTCTGAAATTATTGGCAAACAGAAATTCCAGTTTTTCTTTGTTACTGCATTATATTTTTTCACTTCACATTCTATTATCCTTTTTTTTTGTTTTATTTTTGTTAAGAAACTCATCATATTATTGTTCCAATTTAATTTTCATTGCTAACTCCCCGAGACCATTGATTATTTGTGAAGATTTCGGAGTGTTTGATTTCGACATTATAATCTACACTGCATATTTCATACCTATAATCTTTGTGGTGTATTTATCAATTGTTGGATAATATAAAGAAATACTTTGTATTTTTCAGAATTATAACAGGACTTTATTCCATTACTTTCTAGCTGGTTCTTGGAGGTAACACATTAAGCAACTAATATAGTCTTTTAATCTCTTCATTCAACAAACCCGGTTTATCTCCATTCTCTGACCTGAATTTTATTACCAAAAAAAACGTGGAGAAAAGTTAGTCAACTAAATCATCACGCACACCAAAAATGACCGATACACAACAACTGAAAATCTCTGTACCGCCTCCTCCTATAGTTTCAGCACCGGGAGGTTCAACACCAACACAGAGTAACTTCTCAACTCCATCAAAAAGAGGTCATAGACATAAGAGATCATTCGCAATTTCAGGGGATTTTGAGTTTTTGAAACAGCCTCCTGCAACTGCTCCAAAACCCTCCATTCATACAATGTCTCCAGAACCTCACATACTCAGCACACCACCACCAAAACACGAGCAATTCAGACCAAACACGCAACCTGCTGTATCTTTTGTAACACAACAACATGAAAAATCAGATTACGAGCTTAGTTATTCAGGGTCTGGCGCTGGCATGAATGAAATATCACAACGAAATCTCTCGCCATTTAAAGTACCTCCAACTGTTGCAAAAGGAACTAATTTATTAACACCAAGTCCAAGGTTTTTTGTAAGTGAAGAACCGAGATTCTCATCCCCATGCAAAGGTGTTCCTGATGCTATAATTAACTTGGATGATGTGTTAAGTACAACGAAGCCAAGATCATTCAAATCTCACAGAAGAACTGAGTCTGCACCTGCATTTCTTGAAATTGTACTGAACGGTAACAATGGTTCTGCTTATAATGATGCAGGGCTGATGATTAAGGAAGAGGACGATATATCCGAAAATAATGACGCTGATGAAGAAAAGAGAAGTGTATCTGAAAACTTATCTAAGCTTCCCACAAGAGCGCGATCTCAAAATGATAGAACAAAAGATAGTTCAGATTACTTGCCATCAGTTTTGCTGTCACCTTTGAGACCTAACTCGCCATTAAAACAATACTCCACTAAATATGCCAGAGGAGCTAATGATAACGAAATTGCGGAAAAGACTTTAGACGATGGAGATGACACAACATTACAAAATGAGGCTACAAACAAATATAATTCTTTAAAGATTAAGAGACAAAAGCAGAGGTACTCTCATTACACAAGACAATTACCTACCAAAGTGGCAGGAAATGCTATTCAATCACAAACCTTGAAAGAACAAAACTCTTCTACGTCTTTATCCTCATCTAATAATTCTAAATCTCCTCTTTCAGTTGCCCTTACTCCATCAAAGAATGGTAACACGCCAGTTACCCCTGCATCTTTTAGTGAAAGCAATCCTAACTGTAATAGTGGACATAACAATTATAATAACTCAACTCATATTACGGGTAGTCACTCGAAAGGTTTAGATGCTCCTAGATTCCCCATGAGTCCGTTCAGACCTTACGGGAGCAGTACTACGGCACATTATCTAGATAAGGGTCACCAAAACTATTCAAAATACCGCAGAAACAGTGCAGGATGTGTATCCAGCTCCCAAACGTTTGCTTATCAACCACAAGTTTATGATATGCCAGAAAATTTAAGGGACTGTGGTGTAAAACTAACCGAGGATGAAGGTTCAAAAAGAACCAGCTCTCCTACTCTTGAAGATAACGAAGGTGAGGAAAAATCAATAAGCCAAACCATATCAAATACCACCTTTGATCATCAAACAGATCAGATCATGGATAATGGTAGTAGAAACCCACTTTCCCAAGTTAGTTCAAATTCTACTACTAATCTTCGCAGTGGCACTGATAGTAGACAGTTATCGAGTGAAATACTTCTTGGCGAACCCGGAGAGGCTGTTGACTTATCATCCTTGAACTCAAGAACTCGCGAAGCTCTATTTGGATTGGTTTCTTTGACATTTGATGACAATAGTCCATTTCCTTTAATAGCGGAAAAAACTGGGTCAAGTTATGCATCTAGCAAACGTTATGACCATCCACAGTTTCATGACAATCGACCAGTTACACCAGATCCAAATACTAGAGAAAACAGGCATATTAGTGATGGTGCTATTGAGTCGAAAAGCAATTTTAGTATCAAATCCACACCTAGATCATCCAGTCTAAATAAAGATGAAATTCACCGGCAAGATCCCGGAAAAATGAGAAAACATAGATCTAAGTTCGACAAATTTATGAATATGTTCAGTAAAAAATGAAAAAAAAGACTATTACTTTGTATACTACCACAAATGACCTAAGCGACCATCAACCGCTCGAAATACCATGAACTTCAGCACTGTCATTTGTGCTTATATTGTGTATGATGGATCTAAATTACCTATATAGATTCAGAATTTTAAATACTTTCGTCATGAAAACAATAATTGCATTGATATATTTCTAACAGTTATTTGATACCCAAAAACATCAATTTCTTGAAAGTAATCAGGAAAACTGATATTCGAAAAACTATTATTTTCTGCGGCAATAATTGACATCCTTCTCCCAGTTAGGAAGAATGTGGATATTGATCAAAAAAAAGTCTTTATACGTTTTAACATAGATGGTTCATCAATATTATATTAATATTCTATAATGCTTTGGAGCTCATAATTGCTTTTTTAAGCTTATATATAATGGTTAGCGGAAATAACAGTAAGTCCCACAAAAAAAGTTGTTAGCCTTAATAATGGTACTCTGTTGGCTTTGTTCCGGCAGTGTTTGGGAAGCCACATTCCAACAAAACGTCATTAATCAATTCTGGTTTCTCGGTGATCTTTTGAAAGACATCCTCTTTCTTAACTAAAACCAAACCAGCATAACCAACAGCATTGAAACCAATTTCTAAGGATTCAGCCTGCGTACGAGAACGTGGGATCAAACATATCCATTTCTTTGTCAACAGAAAGTTGTAACTCTTTTCCATGTTTGGTTTTTCATTGGTCCAATCTTGGAAGAAAGTCAGCGCTCTTTGCAACAAAGAAATGTAACACATAGCCATCAAATCTTCATCTACAGAATCACTGTCTTCTGGCATTGGCAAAACATAGTGAGCAAAGGACACTTTATCATCTTGCAAAGGTTCTGTCTTGAAGTCTGGCAAGAAATGAGGTTTACCTGCACATAGGTTATCTTGGAATGGGACAAAATCTTCTGGTAGAGCTAACATTTGCAAATGTTTGTGGTCCTGAGATGAGCCACTTTGAGGACCAGAGTTGTAGAATACCATATGTCTTTTGCTCTCAGTCTTATCAAGAGTACACAAAAGCTTGTAAGCAACCATCAACTCAGGTGGTGTCAAAGCAGTATTTTGGTGCTTGAATTCTTTTGTAACCAACAATGTGTGGTTGGCAATCACAGGGAATTTATTCAACAGCAGTTTGAATTGACCATCTTCATTCAAATCTTCTAAAATGGTCAATTCTGGTTCTGGTTTTTCAAAAGGATCAGTACCATCCTTCTGGGCATCAGCACGCTCAGGTTTCTTCAGCAAGCTAGGTGTGTAACTAATTACAAAGTTCATACCAGAATCATTATCCTTTATAGCTTTGGATTCAGTCTCGATAAAGTGCAGATGATCATTTTCTTTAGCACTCTTGTATTTTTGAGCAATCAAACTACCTACAGTTTCTGGAATCATTTTGCGTATAATTGAATTGCGTCTTAACACTAATCTTTAAACAGAGCTTCTTACAACAAAAATAATGTTGCTCTCAGTAAAAACTGGTTCAATATCTGTGAAAAGTAATTTCTAAGGTTGAGTGTAATGCTCTAGTTACCAACACAGGTGAAATCATAGACTATTCACCAGTCCGCCGGTGATCGGTCTCAATTGAAAGTTAGACATCATTATTGTCTGTTACTCTGGCTATTTGGGAAACATCTCTTCCATTCAATGCTCGATGAGGCCTTGCTTCGAATTAGAAAATGTAGTTTTCTAACAAAACCCCGCAGAAGTTAGCATGTAGACTTGAAGAGGTATTGTTCCGAAACTTTTTCACTTCATTCAAAATTTTTTCAAAAATTCGCAGACAAACCCCGTAGGCAACTGGGTATTCCTGTCAATTTATCATCATGGGTGTCTTTACCACGAAATACTTCGAATCTTCCTTCTTCGCTCATTAGATATATGTGCCACCAAAGTCACGTGACCAACCCTATTGATATTATTACTCTTTAACTTTTCCATCATACCCATCTGGATAAAGGAGCACTTTGTCTTGTACATTTATTATTTAGATGCTGGCGTCATCATTATGTTTTCTAAAATTTAAATGGTGTATTCTTTTGGACTTACTGTTCGATATATCAAAGGCTAAACGAAGTATATCCAGAATGGTTAAGTTTGTAGTATTCAATAAGATAACAGGAACCCATGAGGGATTCAAACCAGTTCTGACTATGATAAAATTCTGAGCTAATCTAAAAATAGATTTCGTTTTGGGCTTTGGCGGAATTACTGGCCGATTAGAATCAATTTCTTATGCCGATTCCTAATAATTACATTCAACAAACATTTAACAACAAAGGGTGATGTACATATACTTTTCTTGTTTGTGTCAACAGTTCCAGAACATTCAGTATCGTGTCTGGGCCTGTTCTACCATTTTAGTTTCGCCTCCATTAATATCAAAGATACTGGAATTCACGTCATCAATGTGTCAGTCAAAATAGAGGAAATTTTCATTTCATACATACAATACTATTAGAAATAGTCATCTATTTTTGTCCACAACAAAAATTGAATTAATTACCCCATTACCACAACACACCAATCATTGAAGGTCCTCCGTTAATTAGTAACATAGAAATCCACACAGTAAGATGTCAATTTTCTTTTTCAGGCATTAGTTTTACATTTTTTACATCTTTAGCCAATATGTTTCCCCGAATCGGCATTGTAATAGTTTAATTAGTGTATATTTAATGCTATGACGAGACCAAAAAAAATCATAGCCCTATACAGTGAAAATACAACAGGTTAATCCTAATACAATCTGTGATTAAACATTTCCTTTAGGTTCAGAGGAATACTATGTAAATGAATTGGGCATCGTTATGTAGTTCAACAGGGTTCACAAGGCAACGGAAGTCATGTGATGGTTATTTATGATTCAGTTCAGTTCGTTTCCCCCCCCTCTGACAGCAATTATCTAAGGTCCCGAATCACCAATTTGGGAATCCGTCTTGGCACAAGACTACAACGGAAATCAATGGACAGGGATGATACGATTGACTCGAGAACTCATCTATGTTTCAAAAAAGGCAGTAAATTTAGGAGGGTGGAGTTAGAACTCTCATGAGTATCGTAGCAATGGCATATTTTACTGCTGAATGACACCGACAACATAGATGAAAGTGCCGACAGGCTAGACTTGAGTCACTATTGAATCATGCCATTACTCTCGGATACCATAAATAATCAAATTGCGATAAGAACAAGGAATTTATCCGAATTGACATGAACTCTAAACGAGTAGTATGATCATATTTGAATTAATTAATGGTATATCGGCAAATTTATCTAAATTTTTACCAGTCATGGTATACCCTTTTAATCATGGACATCCACCTATTTATTTTGCGTAAATTGGAAGACCATGTTAGGCAATGTAATTAAGAGTAATTTAAGCATTTTTTTCAACTCCCCTGCTATCAACACTATTAAAAATAGTGAGGCATGGATATGTAAAGTTACATCCCTACCACCCTTTCCTGAGCACCATCTTTATTTAAATTTTGAAAGTCATGAATAATTCTAGACCTTGTTAAAAATGTAATTCTAAACTGAAAGTTTTTGAGTTCCCTTTCCCAGAAAACCTTCACTAAGAGATTGTGGTTAAAGGTACATTAACAATTCGCATCATTATACTTTCACCGAACTCTGGATTAATAGGGGTGGAGAGACTGCGGTTCTTGCTTGTACCTTTAAGTCAAGGGGTGCTTATTCTACAACCCTTATCCTTCAAACGAAATCGGGCTTATTGATCTCCCTAACAAAGGGTTATCAACCAGCCTGATGTTTGAAATGCGGTTATCAGCTAGTCACCGGCAGGTTTGCACAGGAGAATTACAAAAAATTGTTGTAGACTTTACCATTGATGTTGCAAAGTGCGTAACTCACTTTGTAAAGTTACAAGGAACACCCATCTACAGTTATGTACCCCTGCAAATTTAGGGGAAAATAAGATGACATGAATAAGCACAAAGGCACAACGCAAAGAAGCCAAAGGGGGCATATTTTTCCACATTTTTCTGTGAATTTTAGTTTACGCGTCTTTTGCCACGCGTCGCATTGTAACATTTATTCCCGAAGAGGTCCGCTAGCAAAAAGAAAAAGGAGTATCCTTGGAGCCCATGTGTTCCATGATGAGAATATACCATACTACAAACCACAGGCCAGAATCTTGTATTTCATACTTTTCTAATAGTAACCCCTCTCTAAAGGATATTGCTATTACTTGCATTTTCATTTGGCCACTTCAGCACAAAGGGCAAAACTCGAAATTTAGTATTGTTTGTTACAACCTGTGGAGCGTCTTTCCAGCAGAGAAAACCATAAAGGAAATGTTCATCTGTAAAGACGTCGCACCCAAAAGCACCTAGTATACTTGGAGGAGAAAAAAATAATCTTGTTATTCTAAGCGTGAATTTCAAAATGTTCTACGTAAAATTCTGAACCCTGAACAAGATTTCTTATTGACCAACTTCGAATATCAGACTCGCTCAACTCCCCCCCCACTCCCAGCAGCGTGCTTGTTTCGATTGTGCAACAATGGAAAGTTGGTGGTAGTGGGGGGAGGGGAGTAGACGCGTCTTGAGAACCTGTTCTACTAACGCGAGATATTTTCTTTTTCTTGTTAGGATCCTTGTTCCTTTCTTTGTTTTCATGAATGGTGGTGGGGGAGAAAGAGCGAGACTCCCCTTCGTTACAGGATGCAGAGGAAGTAACGCTGCATGCCATACCATACACGCGAGAAATTGGTCCTTTTTTTAGATCTCTGCAACAATTTACTGGCATATAACCAGAACTATGAATAAGGATACAGCATTCCCTTCTAATTGTTCCGTAGTCAAATCACTGTACAAATCATCTCAGAATCACGGTAATAGAACGCAAGTCGATTTTTGAAGTGGGTAACGCTGTATTATCAGAGTCGTGCACCTTCATTTGACAGAACTACCCTCTTTTATGATTTCCTCCCACCCAATACTCGCTAGTGCAGGTGCTTCATCCTTCTATGTTCCCCCCCATATAGTCCCAATACAGAAAAGTCAGCATTACACTAACATTCTCAGAAGGAGCGGTAGATGCATAATTTCTTTTTCAAGTTCCTTTCCTTGCTTTACCTAAGTAACAAACCCATGCACGGAAGAGGTCAACGAGAGTGGGGGGGAGGCTAAGAGCTAAGGGAGCGAGGGGTGAGCGAGGGGCTTATTTGGGATTCGAAGATGCCCCAGTTGTAAATATAGAGGGGCACTAGAGGAGACAAAGAATGGAAGATATAATGGCCCCCCAGTGTTCACTCAGTAAAAGAGTGTAGAAGGCCGAAGGTAGCGATAGCAAGGGGGGACAATCTGGCCACTGAAATCAATAGACCAAAAGGAGACATACATTTGGACCCTTTATGTGCAAAAGAGGGAATTATAAGCCTGATTTGGAAAGGGATGGACGGGGAAGGAGGAAGTGTAACCCCCTAAGAAAACGGCCTAGAAAAATCAACCTTTGTCCCAAAGAGGCAAAAAAAAGAAACTAGCACTCTCTGCGCTATATATTCACAGACAAAGCAGGAAGGCTAAGTATAATCTGTCTTTAGTATGACACACATACAACGACGAGACAAAAAAAAAGTAACAGGATATGATAGTAATCTTTGCAGCGCCATCTTAGTATCAGTCCTGAAAAAGGAATAAAAAAGAAATGAGAGATATCCGAAAGAAGATTTATCTCTTCCCGTCACGACTCCACAGAACCCTGTGTGAAAGAAATGGGATCTATCGCTCCCTGCCATCCCTGCCATCCCTGTCTTTCCTTTTTCCTTCATCTTTTCGCATTTTATCATTTTTTCCCTGCCCTCCCAAAAGGAGCGATTTCCCTCTCGGGTTCGTAGGATGCACAGAATCTACTGCAGGACATTGAGGGGTGGTGGTTGCCACCATAGCAGACTAGGAAAGAGGTCCAGAAATGGGAAGCCTTTTCTTCTAGAATCCCTGTGTTCACTTCTCCCGCAAACAAAGCAAGTAGGACTCTTAGAACTAGTAGCTAGTAGAACTAGAAGAGAACAGCTGGAAGGGAAGTGTCTTTGGTGTCTTTCGCTAATTAAACTACAGAACTGCCACTTCGAGAATCATCATTGTGCCCAGGTTTCTGTGTAGGCTAGTGATTATAACGCAAAAATGAAAAATAAAAAAGAAAATTTGCCATCTTGCCAATTTCTTCAATCTTATCTCTTGTCCTGTCTTCTTTCTTTTTGTCTCTGGAGCGTCTGAGAAGCTTGCAAACACGGGAAGAGGGTTCTCCAGCGATTCTGTGGGAAAAGTAAGAAGAAAATAAATATTTGAGAGCAGTGTAGTGGGTGAGATGTTTTTAATGGGCATACAAGCTTCTGAACTAAACTAATTATGACCAACTTTGAATTATTATTTTCTTGACAAGATATGTGCCCTCTACACTTGCTACTGAACAAAGAGTCTTGGTAATGGCAAACAACAGCTAGTAGCTAGGAAGGTAAAAAAAGGAAAAATTTTCCACTTCTTGAACTGTCAATAAGCAAACTTCTATACCAGATGAAGTTAGAAAAAAAAAAGTATAAATACCATCCTGCATTGGTGTTAAATCCTGGGGTCTGTTTAAATTGATTCCCTGTTTTACTCAAATTAGTTATTTTTTTTTTTTTTTTTTTCCACAATAAACCAACCAACTAAACTCATTACACATACTATACTATTAAAAATGCAATTCAAGAACATTGTCGCTGCTGCTATCGCTTTGGGTGTCGCCTCTGCTGCTAACGCCTCCAACATGTCCAACAAGTCCAACCACTCTAACGTCACCACCACCAAGATCTCTACTGGTGCTGCTAACTCTAACGCTTTGAGTGCTGGTGTCTTCGGTGCTGCTGTTGCCGCTGGTGTCGCTTTCTTGTTCTAAGTTGACTGTTAACCTACTTTAACTTTGAGTTTTTTTTTACATCAACTTTATTTTATGAGTTTAACAACTTCAAAGAAAGGAGATTCTAATTCTCCTTTCTTTACCAATTATAGAACACCATTTTAATTTTTTTCAAAAATTTTTTTTATTATCTAAACAATAATATTAATAATATCCTAAGAGAAAGAGAAAAAGAACGATCACTATTTCATGTTTGATAATATAAAACTAATACAAAACGTGAATTTTTAGAGAACAAGAAATGGGGATTATCTCTGGAATCTTTCTCTTTTTTTTGTACTATTAGTTAAGGAATAAAAGATAAAGTACTTTTTCTGGGAAAAGGTATAATTTATACTTCAAATTTCAAAAAAAACAAAGAACTATACTTAATATTTAAAAGAAATACACATTTAATCTAATAAAAATCTTTATATTCGTTTAAGAAAGGGTGAGTCAACCTACCAATATCACCATCGATGATTAAATTGACAGTGCTAAGTATTTGTTTTCATTTTTTTTCTTTAATTCCTCATTGAAGAAACTCATCCGTCCGGAAGGGTCGGGCTTTCCACATTGGAGCAGAAAAATAAAAGGTACCTGAAAAGCATAAAAACATAGAGAGACACATATACACAATCTCAGTAGAACTGCACGCACTCACCACTTTTTTTTATTTTGCCACAGTTGTTGTCATTTTCCTCTTTTAGGATATGCTTATCCTAAATGGGTAATTCTGATACTGCGGATTAGATTGACACGTCTTCACTTATTGCTCTGAACGAAATGGGAGTCTTCTGCTACTTACCCTGCCTTTACGAGATTACCCGGAGTGAGTAAATGATGTTTCCGTTAGAAGTTTGTTGGGGTCACATGATGACACTAAAACTGCAAGAAAAGATATCAATTTAATGTATATTCTTGAATTAGCGGTTACTCTCCACTGAAAAGTAAAAACATTGTTGTTTTTGTGTTACCAATGGCAGTTTCTCTATATCGTATTCAAAATTACGGTGCCTTTGACTTCCGATTGTTGTGCCAAATACAATCTGTCTTGGCTAACTAAAGTGTTTTGCGACACTAGTGTGTCATAATTAGAGAATCCTCTTTAAGATAAAACATGTCCTCGTATACTTGTGCTTCGATAATCACAAGACATAAGAAAAAACTCTCACTTATTTCTTGAAAATCCAACAATAACAACAACAACAACAACTAGCATTGGTATACATAATGAAGCTTATTTTTGTTGCAACACTGCTACTTACATCAATCTCTGCTCGAGTAATTGATAACTACGAGGAATTATTGACTTTACCTGCTATTGTACATGAGGATCTAATTATCAGATCTTGCCCAACTTCCTTGCAACTGGAAAATTTGGCCCAAGTTGATGGTGATCTTATTATTGAAAATTGTTCTCAATTAGCTGAGATAAATTTACAGAATTTGGATTATGTTCAAGGTGACTTGAAGCTTCAAAAATTGACATCTTTAGTCATATTGGATTTGCCAAAGCTGAACCATGTGAGATCTTTTGAATTGAGAATTTTGCCGATTTTAAACTTGATGACATTAAACCCAAATATGATGGTTGAGAAAAACTTGATCATCTCAGATACATCTCTAACAAATATTGATCAGGGAGAGTTTAGTAATGTAAAGGACTTGGATATTTTGAGCATCAACAATAACCGGTTCTTAGAGGTATTCAAATTTAAATCAATAAAAAAAATAGCCCAACAATTGGCAATACATGCAAATGCAAAAGAAATAGAAATAGATTTGCCAGTCCTACATTCATCAAGAAACATTACAATAAGAGATACCTCAGCAGTATCACTTCCTTCCCTAGAATTTGTACAAACATCTTTGGAACTCATTGAGAATCAATTTAGCTCATTGGATTTCTCAAAACTAAGGTACGTTGGAGGTACTTTAGGGATAATCAACAACTTAAACCTTGAAAGAGTGGATTTGAACAACTTAACGGAAATATCCGGTGGTCTCATGATCTCACATAATGATAAGTTAAGGAAAGTGAATTTCTTATCAAATTTAAAGCAAATTGGAGGAGCTATCCATTTTGATGGTCGTTTTGATGATATCAGTTTCCAAAACTTGAAATTGGTTAAAGGTAGTGCATTCATTAAATCAACATCAGCTCTGCTGGATTGTCAAAAATGGATCAACCCTATCAGGGGCAAGTCCGTAGTAAGAGGAGGGAAAATCGAATGTGTCAATGGTAAATCGCTTCACGGAAATCAAGCCATTCCTGTAGGTAATCCTATATTAACCGAAAAAGTCAATCATGAGAATAAAAATCCAGGAAATAAAGGCTTTAAGAATGCAAAGACAGCTACAGAATATAACCAGGCCAAGCCATTAATGAATAGTCTAATTGAGTCCGAGAATAGCTCAAACAAGAAGAGACTATCTCTCTTGACAAATTTTTTACTGATGTCGAGTGCACTATTTTTATAGATGACCTGTACAGATTAGGTAACCATATTATTATGCAAGCTGTAACAGATTATTAGCATTTAACATGCTATTATTTTTTTGGCCGTCGATATTTCAAGTCTATTCTTCAATATCATTTTTAAATAAACTGGGATTTTGCTTTATATATTCGACTATAACCATGGGAATACTGTCTTTAAGATCTATAGCATCACTACCTTTGTTGTTAACAACATCCCTCACCATAGAGGAGGATATGTTTTTAACTGATTCATTGAAACTCAGTATATGTATTTTTTCACCCCAATTTGATGGAATTTGGGGCTCTTCCTCACCATTGATAATTTTATTAATATAATCTTCTTGAAAATCCAATGTATACTTACCATCCTCTCTTCTTAAACAACAAAACTCGACAGATTCCATGAATGATCTTAAAGCCTCTGCAACTGATACTGGTTCATAATATACAGGATTGAAAATTCTAATCAAAGTATCAAACCCAACTAAAAAAGTGATCACTGGCATCTGAATTCCGAAATTGATAAGTTTAGAAATATCAACCAATTTATCCACAAATTTACCATGAGTTGTGAGAGCACATGACACACCCACTTGCATTCCATTCCAGTTTTGTATTGAAATGAAATCGGCAAATCGTTTCATCATTGCCATTCTTTTGTCAAATGTGGCGGGCTTTGGTCTCTTGTCTGCATTGTTTGTAGCAAGTAATAGAAGAACATGGAAATTAGAAAAACCGCGGTGTCCATAAAATTCTATTGCATTCTTTACTAATGTGAAATGAGCCAAATGTGGTGGATTATATGATGAATCCAATACTAGCACCTTAGTACCACTATTAATAGGTTTAACACCTAATGATCCATCGAATAGGCAAAACTGACCATTCTTAGCAACAAATTCTGTATACTGCTGATAGTAGTCCATTGATCTCTACTTTATTCCATAATGCATCTAACAATTGGTTTAACTGACGTAGTTTGTAAAGTCTTACTGATGTAACATTTCATATAAAGCCACGGATTGTAAAAAAGCCAGAGCTTTTCGATATCTTTCGGTAACAATTTTATACTGCTGTAAGGTAGCGAGATATTGCATAAATAAGAAAGAACAAAAAATATGACCTTAGTGCATTAACTTTGAAATATGATGTACTCAAAAGTTGCAGCATATTAACTTAAAAAACTTATGATATCTCGCGTGTTCATTCAATACATATTTCTACTTACAATATATTCTAAACTTAATAAATGCACTATGTTAGTAATGTCAAATTAGTCTCTAACTGTCCAAATCGCTTTCAATTTCTTTGAAGCACCATATGGACGTAAAGCCACACATATGAGAAACAAAACACCAATTGTAGTCAACAAAGTTCCTTTTTCGAATCCTGGGCTCATGACATCGAATTGACCAGATGGCGTTATTCTAGTACAGAAAACGTCAAGACCAATGGCACAAACGTTTGAAGTAGATTCCAAATTGGTTGCAGAAGAGACAATCTTTATTTCTTCACCTAAGATGACATCTCTATAATGTGATAGAATTAAATTGTCTGTCAATGGAATACCTGGAACATAAGGAGTTGCCATGAATTCTTTCTTGTCATCATCCGACATTTTAGATTCTTCGACTCTTCTAGCATTCAAAAGAAATTTAGGGACATATGTAATTTGGCCATTTTCAAGAACAATAATAACAGCTTTAGTAGTAATATCATACTTGGTTTCTGACAGTTCTAATCTTTTAATAATGTCAGGAAAATAAAATGTATTAGCAATCGCGGCTGGTTTGTGAACACCAGCCATTGCTTCAGTCAACCCAGTATTGTTAGAGAACTTTTGATTTGGTGTCAGCGATTCATAGAGTTCCACTACACCGATCTTCTGTTCTGGCAGTGGAGCCATGCTGAAATAACTGTAAATATACCAGTTTTCACCAAATATTATATTGACCGGAAAATCAGTATCCATTTTATCATCATGAAATTGTGAATGCAATATTTGCCCTGTTACCGTATCTATTAAATTTGTCGTTAGTTTTTGACTTTGCTTGTTGATAATCGCAAAGGCAGCTAAGTTGGGATATAAATATTTGTACAGAACATCCCTTGAACCCAGTACCGTTCCTACATTGACAGTTCTCTTAGACTCACGTTGTCTAAAAGATACAACTTCTTCGTCAGCTTGAACCTTATATTTCCATGTTGACTTTGCATTACCATCTTTATCCACAGCGAATCCCTCAACTGTGAATTTGGTGTGATCTGTAATGAAAACTGGATTGCCATCTAATGAGATACGTTTCTCAGTAGTGGAAATAACTTTCTTTGAACCGTTGGTAAATTTAACAACAAATTTGTCTGTTGAATTATCCACTAAAAAGGGCTGAACAGACTCAATGGGGGAGCCAATTGATCCGCTTATAGATTCCTTAATATGCAATGAGTTGTCTACTTTGTAAATTTTGTATGAACCATCTTTGCCAAAGATAGTCAGATCTCTAAAGGCATCACTGAAGAAAATTCTAATAGGATTATTGATTCCTGTGGTTATACTCCATTTAACTGCACCTTTGTTTAACATGTCTAGTGCCTGCAACGCGCCATTGTCAGTTATCACTATAAGTTGTTTCAAATATCCAAATCTCATATTCTGATCCTGAATTGTAGCCAAGTCTTCTGCATCTGCATCCATTCCAAGCAAGTTAGTAATAATCTTACCAGGGTTATAATTGAACCTTTCAAGATATTTGATAAAGCGTTCAGAATTGGTGCTTAATCTGTACAAGTATGCCTTCCATACTTGAGGAATAGACGTTTCAACAGATATTTCATGTTCTGTTGGCTCAAGGGACTCATCTGCAACATCTAGAATAACTTGATCAACAATAGTACTTAAGGATTCATCTCTAGTCCACCTTTTACTGATGGTGTCATTCAGATAATTGTAGAACGCAAAGCGGTTTCCGCTATATTTCACCAGAACTTCCATTTTTGTTGCATAATCTGAGTTAAAAAATAGAATCTTTTCGAATTTTTCATCTAAATCAAACTTAAATACGTCCATGTTCGATTTTTCATCCACTATTCTAACCTCAGACTTCTCTACTTTGACATTCTTTAAGTTAGGATTACACGAGGATTGGAATTCTTTCACTTCAACACCGACATCCTTCTTGAAACCATGTTGACTATCGTAGACATCCACTATTCCGTCCTCATTTAACAAGTAAATTTCATCTCCTATATGCATGACATCTTGGATATGATATGGAAGCAATTCCCTAAATATGATCGATCCAGTGTTTTTGTCAAGGAAACTTAAAAGCGATTGATCCCTCCATTCGGACACAATTGCTAAATGATTGCTTTCCTCATCAGCCATAACACATTTATATGCTGAGCCTAAGTTCTGTAATTGCCAATCCACATTATAGGCCTCATCTGAAAAGACGGCATTTAGTGGTTTAATTAGCGCTAAAAGAAAGAAGAGATACCCAATGATATCGGCCATTGTTATCTATCCTCACTGATAATAGTCGCAGTCGAGATTTTAAAGTTTCTCAATTCTGTTGTGCGAGACACTTTCTAGAATTAGTCTGTGTGTTATGCAACTTAAAAAATTGAATTTTGAGCACTGTTGATAACTGCGTCAATCAAACTTAATTAGCAGTAAGTTTCTTGCCGAGATAGGAACCTCTTTTTACTCGACTACCAACCGTCCTTCTTTGAGCTTCTCATTCTCTTGTTTCTGACTTATTTGGGATGTTTCCATCTGTCGCTATATACTAAGTACTAAAATAATATGGGATGCCAGTATTTGGTTCGAGATGAGTTGAATGAAGATATATTTTTATATTTTAATTAACTGTCACAGATTAGCATTAGACTAATGTTACTTGGGTATACTGACTTACTTATATATATGCTTTGTTTAGAATCCATAATCTGTTAACTATCTAGAAAAATAATTACACATACTGTAAATACGCAAATTTGGGTAGTTGATTTTCGAAAAAGTTTATTGACGAGGTTCTTCAGGTTTGTTACTATTTTCTGGTATTACACCTGCCTTGTCGCCTATAGTAGCTTCGGTATCCATCATGCTATTTTCTGTAATACCATCCTGATTAATTAGTACAGTAGGAATGAATTTGATGCTCAATGAGGTTTCTAATGCTAAATTTAGCCACGGGTCATAAAGTGTCCAAATTTCATTAAGGTCTATATCTTCCGGAACTGCCACATCTTCTTCTAGTATGATAGATCTATTGGCAGCAGCTGAAAATCCATGTCTATGAGTACCTTTCGGTATCTTTGCATTTCCAGTCTTAATGCTCAAATCATTGCTTAATTGATCTTCGGATTTTAGTTCCTTTAAAATCCGACTTCTATTTTGAGCATTTTGATCTCTTAAATTCGATGTCTCTGTCTTTATTCCTGTCAAAAAGCCTAATGCTGTTTCATTGGCGGCTCTCTTGCCTTGAAAATACTCAAACATATCAAGGTGATACTCCAATCGGTCAAGAAATTCTGAAAAAGTCATTGGCTTATACTCTATTGGGCCAAACCAAGAAATTATTGGATTTTCAGCCTCAGTCTGTGCCCTCACCAATGCTACACTTTGTCTCACTTCTGGCACATTAGTTGGCATGATGTTCCCACTAACAGCATCCTTGACCTTCACTTTGGTGGGATCAATTCCCTCATGATAGAATTTCACAATATTATTGAAGAATTTCTTTTCTCTTACCGTCTTGGCTTCTTCACACCAGGGGTCATACCTAAGGATTGTAAGTCTACATGCCTCAAGCATAGATTGTGATAGTATAATCGAACCTGCTAAAAGGTAAAACACTTTCTTGAATATTAACCAATTGTCTGATTTGAAAAAGGACTTCCAATTATTTTTAGCTTCAGATTTTGCCATTATCTCACTCTGATGTCCAGCAGAGCTCAAAACGGGAGATGCAACTACAGGTGCAGCTGATAGTGAGGGGGTGTTGCGATTGACATTAGTTGTGTTAACAAACATATCCCCATGAGTAGTAGAGAATCTATTAAGTGTTGGGAAATCTGCAATGTCTTTCTTAACTAGAGGTTTACCTGATACTGCCTCCTGCTGTGTGAAAGCTGAATTATATATTTTTGGCTCATTCACCAGGACACTAGTTGGTCGTATACCAGATTTACCGACACTATTTAGTGCCCCATTCCTATCTATTATGCGCAATGATTTGAATCTGTAAAAACATAATAGCCCAACCATACTCTGTACTGCTACCAGAGTCCAAAGACCGGTCTTATTGTCCGATGCCGGCACCAGTGGCCCCCACAATTTGAGACCAAGACTTGGTCGCACCCAAAACTTTTCCACATCTGTTTCATCCTTTGAATTAGAACCGAGGAGGGTTGGCTTCTCCTCATTAGCGTCTCTCTTGTCAGATTTTCCTGGCGGTGTAAATATACCCATGATATTCTCCCTTATATATGTGGTGTTGGAAGCAGAAAACAGTAACAATAACTAATATCAAGCAAACGCTCTTATTTTAGTCGATGAATCACTTAGGTTTTCAGTTACTACAGTCCAGATCAATGAAAATAAGCCAATGTCCTCTTGATTGAACTATTTCCAGTCTATTGTCTTTTTCCACTTTTAACTATCTTAAATCCAACAATTCCGTAATTTTTCTATGAAGTTGCCGATTTCCGGCTTTAAATTCGTCAAATTAAAATGGCAAATTTAATATGACTGGCAGGCTTTAATAGGAGTAACAGTTGATGGCTGTGCTGGTATTCGAAGTTATTAGTGTAACTTTAGAGAATAGTGAACAAAAAGACAAATTGTATATAAACTTAAAGGATTTTGAAATTGCTTTCCATTCCCTGATATACAACATTAAATCTATACTATGTACTGCTATTCTATTAGGTTTGATCACCTTAATAAATCTGTATAAAGAAGAATTTGGAGGCAAGAGAAATAATTACAAAATCTAGATATTTACTAGCAGTTTGAAGGGTCAAAATGCCACTGTAGATCGACTACAGCAAACCCCTTTTATAATTGGCTTCAGTCGCAACTGATAGATAAACTAAAATAAAACGTGAAGAAAACATCATGATAATGAGTTAACTCATAATAAAACATAATAAATTGAGTGAATTGAAAATAAAGTATTGTAGAGATATCTCCTTTTGGAGCGGCCTACAATTCATCATCAAATCCATCCTCATCTTCATTGTCGTCTTCAATTTCAGCCTGTTCAGCAGCCTTCTTGGTCTCTAGGAACTTCTTGTGTAGAGAAGCACCGTCAATACCGTTGGCACCGTTTTCTTTAATGAAAGTCAAGAAGGAGTCCAAAGATCTGTCACCTTCGTAAACAACAGGCTCAGCGTTCTTACCAGCTGGGTACAACAATATGGTTGGGTAACCAGCAATTTCGACATTGAAAATGTCATTGGCAGTAGCATCAACCTCAGCAATAACAACCTTGTCCTTAGAGGATGAGTCGGAGGCGTAAGTGTCTGCCAATTCTTCATAAGTTGGAGCCATCTTCTTACAGTGACCACACCATGGGGCATAGTACTTAACAAGGACATCCTTCTTAGGATCAGCAACAATCTTGTCGTGGGTCTTACCAACGATCTTGAAAACGTTGCTTTCTTGGACTGATGGAACTTCTTCAGACTTGACAATAGCTTCAGCCTTACCAGATAAGACATTTTCAACCAATTTGGTGATGTCCTTGGTCTTTAACTTGATAGCCTTGTTCAACTTAGCGAACTCTTCTTCGGCCATTTGTGGTAGACCGAATTTTTGGTTGCTAGTCATGTTGTGGATAGCGAACAATGGGAATTGTTGCTTCATGTTCAAGTTCTCGGCGTGTCTACCAAATTGCTTGGCATCTAAGCTGACAAAAGCCATCTTACCACGGTACTTCTTGGCCAAGTCAGTGAAGAATTTTCTATTTTCTTCAACTTCAGATGGTTCATTGAAGAAGAAGTAAGCTAGAGGCAAACCACTTTCTAAGTAGGCATTGAAAACTTCACCGTTGATTTCACCAAAGAATGGCAAAGATTCAACTTTCAACCACTCTTCGAAAACAGATCTGTCCTTAGCCAAAGTCTTGTGGTCTCCCTTGAAGACAATTTCTTCAGCAGAGGAACCTTCGACAGGTAGGAAGACAGAGATCTTGTTCTCCTTGGATGGCAAAGAGATGAAGACGTAGTCATCAGAAAGAGCGTGGGCGAATTGGTAGAAAGTAGCGTTGAAGTCGTTGACACCGAAGTCAACAACCACTGGAACTGTAGAGTTAGCCACTAAAGCATCTAGAGCAGCCTTGTCTTCGACGACCTGAACAGCTGGCTGTGTTTGCTTGATCATGAACTTGACAATGGCCTCGGCAGTTCTAGCACCGTTGTAGTCCTTGGCATGAGCAATGTCACCGTCCTTGATCAACTTGATTGATGGGAAACCTGGAATTTGCAATTGCATACATAGGTCTCTGTTGTCATCACAGTCGATTTGTACTAGAGAGACATTCTTGCTCTTAAGCTCCTCAGCAGCCTTGACGTACTCTGGAGCTAACTTCTTACAATGACCACACCATGGGGCAAAGAACTCAGCCATAACCAAGGAGTTCTCCTTCAAGAAGTCCTGGAAGTTGTCTTGTTCTAGCTTAACAACAGCAGAATCAGCTGGTGCAACAGCGTCTTGTGCAGAAACACCCAAAGCTGCAGTGGCAGCCAAGGCTAATAGACCCTTGTTAAAAAGCATATTGTTTATTGGTATGTGCTTTTCACAGTTTTGCAAAGAATATGACCGCTAGCAAACACTCCAAGAAAATGCAATTTATAGTAACAAATCCTATCTCAATCCCATTAACTATATCTCTTTATATATATATATTAACCTATCTTGTCGATACGATACTATGCAAAACCTTAGCAAAGACACACGTAATGAGTGCAACACCTTGAGATAGAGAGAAAAGAAAGGGTGACAACTTCGAAAGCTGTTTGAGAAAGGACTTGCGGTGAAAGGCAGAAGAAACACCAGAGGATCCAAAGCAGTTCTGACAGGAAAGTGTAATATTGAAAGCCTCCTCCTCTGAATTGCAGTGAACTAGTGAGGAAACGGACGCCGTCCCATTTATTTTGACGTAGACCTATCAACTACAGACGGTGAGAACGATTTTGGCTTCCAAGACCTTCTGCTGGAGGGCAAAAAGGATTGGTATCGTTGCTCGAGTTCTTCATGGTGATCGAAAGAGAATGCTTGTCTCCCAGTCGATGATATTGATATTTGATAAGGATCAAGAGCACACAAGCAGTATATTGAGCTTCAACTTCACGAAAGAGTTTCAGAGATTCGACACTGAAGATCCTCTTAAGAAATCGTTGAGTACTTTTTTGTAAGGCCAGTCCACTCTTTTTCTTGTACTTCTTGCTTCTGATTTATTGTGGGTGGCAAATGGGTTAAATGAAAGGCCCTCTCTCAGAAGACATGCTCAGCAATGCTATGCGTCTGCCTTAGGATAACGAGATACTTCCTGCATTACTGTCTGACTGTCTGCTTCATTTCCGCCCTTGACGTCTATGGACAGAAATGCTCTGGACCTCCTTCACAATGAGAAGGGATCGACAGTATAGCAGTAAGCCTCGATTATTCCTATTAGTGTTTCTGCTGTCATTGGGATCCTTCAACTGCATCAGTCAAAGTAAAAATAGAAACCTATATCTAGAAGAAGAGTACGTTTTTGCAGATAGCATACTAGATCAAAAGTATCTACCCTACTATATCTTAAACTTGTATAACATAATGTAATTCAGAGCCTCTGCATTTATGCTATACTGCTGATATGGCACTAGGGAAGAACAATCGGAGGCATTAGTCTTGGGTAACTGTATTTATGCCTTCACATCCCTTTACTATTGTAGAAACGTTAGAATGGAGGAAATATCTTTATGAAATATCTCATATTAACATCTGTTCTATGTATTAGCAATTTAGAGACGGAGTAAATGAAGCCTGACAAAGGAGAAATATCTTATGGCCTGGAGGCATAAATGTTGAAACGCATTTACACATAATAATAATTACATATACAACAGACATAAAGGCGGCTCGCTTGCGTTTAGCTTTTCCAACCTGATTTCTCTAAATGAAATGTTGATCTTAATTTTGGCATCATGACAAACTTAATTATTCTGATCTCATTTCACAATATTACCGTGAAGGTGATTCAAACTACGCTATTTGCCATATCGAAGAACTTCTCTTTATTTACAATTTTCGGTATATCATGCTACTTCCACCATTTTCTAAAATTCAGTAGCACAATACGCAGTGCACTTATTAATATTTATTGTGGTGTAAAACATTCAATACAGCACACCAATTCTGTATGTCTAGTGTGTTAATACATGGCTATAGCGTATTTCGCATCCTGTTAGGCGGCTGATCAACTTTGTGTCAACTAAATAATGTAAGCGGAATTGAGCCCTTCAGCAATAGACTCACAAAAATAGGTCAACGCAAGATTTATTTAAGAAAACCAGAAACTCTTTCATTTTTACCAACGCTATCTTCTCTTTCCTATACATTAGCACTAATATGATTTTTAATGCACATAATTCTATACAGTGAAGTACAATAATATATTTCTGTCATTTTGTTTCATTAAAATAAGACACATATTAACTCGATCTATATAGAATACTTCAAATTATTTGAAATGGCATTTCACGAGTTTCATTCACAACAGCAACTTAAACTAGATAAAGAAGTACAATCAATTATTGATAAGTTTGAAATAAATCAAGTGAAGTTGATAAAGTTATGTAACGAATACACCGATAGTTTACAAACATTCAAAGTCAATCACTTATTTGGAACAGGGCAGGAAGCTGGTGACGTTGTACTAGCATATCTACAGAGACCTTTCTTTAAAATATGCCTTGTGAGGGTGAATTTTAATAATTCGCAAATACTACATCAGCAATGTAACAAGATATCTCAAGAGTTGTTCAATTCGGAACATCAATTAGCTGAAAGAATGTGTGCATATACTCTCAAGTTTCTCAGGTTATACCTGCCTCATCTATATGATACTCCATTTATTCTACCATTTATTGTACAGGACTATCCCGTTAGATATTATAGCCTTCCCGTCAAGTATCAACGGTTGCTGCAGTTGGCAGGAATTTACAATGTCCAAGTAAAGGTGACTTCCGAATCCCTTGCATCATTAAACTATACAAATTATAGTACCTATTTCATGGGGGCTTCAAAAAATATCAATTTAATTGCTAGTTGCTTTATCGGAGAGACATATTGTAGTTGCATTAGGGTGACAAATTCAAAAGCCGGACTACTTGATTTCAGAATTCCTCTTACCAAATTACCAAAAACGGATTTTGATTTCCATACAATTGACAGGTTTGATAAATTAATTACATCAGATCACATATCAGAAACTGTTAGAAATTGCTTAATATTCTTACATAGTAGGAGACAAATCCTTTCCAAATATCACTCACTCTGCGATTTACCCAATTGTATTAAAAGCCACTTTAAACTTGATACAGATACCATGGCCCATATTGTGCTAGATGAGAGCGAGAAACTATCAATTGCTAACTTGGTAATGCTCCAACAGTGGGAGCTGGAAACAAATACTAACGATCGACAAGTAATTAAAAAAATAGTAAAAGCTGTAATAAAAAGATCTGCAACTCTGAGCGCAATTCCAATTGTAGTAGAAATAATGAATCACATAAAACATTTAAAGGAACAGAATGAAACATTTCAATCCGCTACGATAGGTTGTAATGGAAGTTTGATAGAAATATTCCCAGATTATAACAAATACTTTTCTGAGACTTTAGCCAACTCTCCTTTGGGTCCAGATATTGCCAAAAAAATAAATGTTACCACTAACATGGAAGCCATTGAAATTGGTGGTGCATGTTTAGTGTACCAATAATGCATTTCTCACCTACAATTTTATACAGTTGAAATTTGTTTATAGCTAGTATGAAATTTTTTTAACTGGGCCAAACAATTTGTATTCATTGCAAATCCAATAAGTACGTAATAATATTCAAGGCCATATAATTATACAGATAACAACCACAAAATCATCGAGTTATCATAGAGTAAATGAATCTGTACCTGTATATGTATTGCTGATTCATATATCAGATGATTGAATGAATCACAGGATATCATAAAAGACGTTGAGACTGAACGGGGTATGGGAACATCAACAAGTCACCCTTTATGCATGATTAAACTCAGTTCTCCTAGAATATTAAAGAATATTAACACTATAATTTGATCCCAATAGCAGCCTATACAAACTACAAATACTGAGTTGCTGTTATTCAAGTGTTTCTATCAGAATCGGCAGCAGAGTCATACAATTTTGAGATCAAAACTCTTCCTACACCAATTGAAAATTGGTTGCAACTAATCGAGCGGTGGAAGCTAAGTGTTCAGTTACTGGAGAATAAACTTACAAATATTTCTTTTCAAGGATTATTTTTGTATTATAGTAATGACTGCTTCTGCTTCAGTACCAAATGAGAGAAGTTTTAGTAATGATGTCACTGACCCAATGCAAAATATCAATATGTTTGACAAAGTACAGTTGACAAAATTACTAATTCACACATTAAGAGAGTTAGGATATGATGAGTCTGCTATAAAATTACAAGAAGAAAGTGGTGGAATACAGGTTGAGTCATCCATTGTTCAGAATCTTCTCAAATGGATACGTGCTGGGTCTTACCATTATATATCATTCGTCGAATTAGCACAGCTACCCTTACAAAATGGCCGACTAACAGATGATCAGAGAATGGCAGAACTAGTAGCACATTATCAATCATTTGAATCCAATGATGCTGGCTATTCTGAAGCTAAAAATTCAATGAAAATTGAAAACGTGATTACAACCCCGATTAATACTAGCAGGACTATAGATCGAATGAGTACAAACTTAGAACAATTTAATGATGCAATTGCACAGATACAAACATTAAACTTATCGTCCATCAACATAGAACGCATCCGAGCAGTTTTAGAAATTTCAATACTGATCTGCAGACAAGTATTCCTTGAGCTCATATTTGAGAATAAAGATTTTCACACAGCCTTAATTTTGCTTAGAGGTACTATAAGAAGATATACTGAAGTATGGGATAGTATTGATCCGAAGATTGAAGGGCTTCAAGATGAACAGCAAACTTTTGCACCAGAAAATATTCTTAAAGACATGTCTTCATTAATAACATGCCCAAATGAATCAATTATAACTGGACTATGGCCAAACTCGCTAACTAAAAGCCGCGAAAATCTTATTCAGAAAATCTCAAACTACATTAACCCCAATGATCTTGTCCCTAAGGGAAGACTTTTGACGCTTCTGAGACAAGCTGTGAAATATCAACGTTCAAAGGACGTTTTTAATTTTTCAGAACAAGAAGTTAGTAACGGTATCGAAATGGAAGACATAAGTGCTTCGAAAGAGTTGAATAAATACAACCTGTTACAAGACAATACTAGTAACTTCCAAAAAATTGCGTTTGAAAATGAGAAAACCTTGACTCAACACTCCGATGAAGTATGGTATCTACAATTCTCACCAGACGGAAGATACCTGGCTAGTGTTTCTGCGGATGCTACGACTGATAGAAAAATATACATTTACGATGTGCAGAACGACTTCCAAGTATACAAAATATTATCAGGAAATTCCCAATGCATTCTTTATCTATCCTTTTCTCCGGATAGTAAACTTTTGGTGTCATGTCCCTTTAATGCCATCGTAAATATCTACTCGATTCATGCGGAAGGGGAACCTATTGACATTAATCCAGAATCTGATAATAAAATCGTAGCTGAGGTAATTAAACCCATTGATTCTTTTTATGTTTTACCCGGCAAAGAGTTTAAAAGAAATCGCTCTGATTCAAATAATTCAATGGATGGTGCCTCTCGAGATGTTCCATCAAATCAAAATAGGCCTCAAGATCTAATGGCCACAATGGAATCAGGCTCTCCATTAGAGCCTAGATCAAGAAGTGACTCTCCTTCTCGTCACTCCATTAACCCAGTAAGGATATGGTGTTGTGACTGGTTTCATACGGAAAGGCATAGTGGTAAATTTGTAGTTGGGTCACCGGACAGGGAAGTTGCAATATATGACACGAACTCTTCTTCAGTAGTATTCTGCTTTTCTCAGAATACAGTTATCCCAAGCAGTATAGCATTACAACAAAATATACTTGGATCTAGTCCAATATCAGGAGGAAATGCGTTGAATAATATAACTAGGCGCGACTCTACCTTCAGTAATAATGAAATATTTCCAAGAGTTCATGATATAAAGATCAGCAACGATGACAACTCCCTTATATTAATGACGCACCAGGGTAAGATTGACGTATACGATATTTCCAGATTACCAAGTAATAATGATAATTACTTTGATATCATGGCTGAGTATGAGAAAACAATCATACCCTTAGCAAGCCGTCTAAATGTCGAAAAAAATATGACATGTATATCCATTCCTAAACCAGGTTCATTTTATGATCCGGCCTTAGATTCCCTTTTACTTGTAAACTTACAATCGAGTGAAATACAGTTATGGAATTATAGGGAAAATATACTGATCCAGAAATACTTTGGTCAGAAACAGGAACAATTTATTATTAGATCGTGCTTCGGATTTGAAAATAAGCTTGTAGCAAGTGGTTCAGAAGACGGCAAAGTATACATATGGGATAGAGTGAGGGGAAATATTTTGGGTGTTTTAAAAGCACATGTTAATGACAAACCAGCACAGTCCAATGGAAACATCAATTCTAATAACAACAAAAAGAATGGTAAGAATTGTAATACTGTTGTTTGGAACCCAGCTGATCATAATATGTTTGCATCTGGAGGTGACGATGGATTTATTAAAGTTTGGAAATTAGTTAAAGACTAAGTCTCGCATAAGCCGATATACTTTATATTCTTGATTGACGAAATATCTGTATATAGAATAGATCAATATTAGAATACATTGAACTTTGAAGTTAGTCAAAGTATAATGCTGTTATAGTAGTTTAGTCTTGGATGGGATCGATGTTTACATGCAATTTACTGATTTCTTCAGCCTCTCTTTTACCTCTTTCCACATTAAGCATCTTAAATATTGGCAACGAGAAGACTAGTAATATAAACAAAATAAAAAATGAATATCTTATATTATGTGTTTTGTCTGTTACTATGCCAATAATAAATGGTCCGACTATTGAGGAACCTTTGTCAGTAATACTGAAAAGGCTGAAGAATGTGGATTCTCTACCTTTCGGAATGATGATGGTGAATAGAGATCTGGAAACGGCAGCAACACTTCCCATAGAAATCCCATACCATACACCTAAAATAAACATTTCAAATTGATGCTTCAATCCAAATGATTGAAAAATGAAACCTAGCATGCCATATAATGGAATAATGCTTGCCCAACATATTATTAGTAATATAGTGCGTTGAGGAGGTACATGTAGAGATGTCGATACTATCTGAGGGATAGCGAAAGCACCAACCATAGCACTGATCATGGTTATTATACTTAGCGAAATTAGATTGATTGTTGACATGTGAAGTTCAGTCTTCGCAAATAATATTGCAGTAGAATTGATAGTTGTCAATGAATCACTTAAGATGAACCAACCTATTAAAAATATCACCACATCTCTTAGCAATGTTGCATGTTTCAGAGCTTCACCCAGTAACTTCCAACCATACTTAAGGGATGAGAGGTTGACAAATGTGAATATGGAACCATCAATATCATAATATCTACCATTTGCAATTGCCTGATTGGATTGTTGATCTGGTATTATGCTGTCAGAAAGCAACCAATACATAGGGAACTGCCATACTGCCCACCAAAGTCCTACAAAAAATACCGCGTATTGAATATCCTGCTTAGAAGGGCTAAGACGCACAAGCAATATGGACATTAATTGAACAACCAATGCTGCCGAATACCCAATACTAGCACCACGACCACTGATCACTGTAGTCAAACCATCCTTGTCATCAGTATCCAAAGATAGCTCTTCGGCGGCGGGCACTGTATGGTCAGGTTGCAACCTAACAAGGTCATCCACAAACAAGGGTAGTAATGAATTTCCTACTACGTTGATAACACCATAACAAGAGTTAGCCACAATGTAATATACCACCAATGAATAATACTGGGTTTCGTTGAGCAAAGAAATTAAGACTGTTGCGAATGCACCTACCATGCCAAAGGTTACCAGCACATTTTTTCTAAATGATATAGTTTTCCACCTATCCACCATGCCCGATACTGAAATAACGACTACCGTTTGAAACAGGACACTCAGAGAGAAGACATATAATGCAAAACTAGAAGAATCGACAAAGACTCGATTATTGAACAGACCTAAGACACATTTATCGGATGATGATGTAGAACAAGGAGCGTTATGATCATCCAATTGCACACCATTGATTCTAGCAAATTGCTCTAGTAATAACGGAACGTATGTAGCAACAGCAGAAACCACAAATGGCTCACTGGAAAATGAATACAGGTACCAGCCCTTGATATTATCTCTAGCAGCTTTAAGAGTGTCTATTCCCACATACAGAGCATCATCATTATGATCCGTAACCCCATCATTCGGCTCTGAGGCCAATGATTCATAAGCCATTAGTTTATCAACCCTATTGAGAAAGGCAAAATATCAATACTTATTAGTCTTGCACTATGGAAACCATAGAATCATAATAGTGTTTAATTGTTTTATACTGTTTTATTCCCTTAATTCATTGATGCGATGAGGAATATTACAGATAGTATATTACGAGTTATGGTCATATGATATATAGTAAGTCTGGCCAATTATAAACCATCAAATTCGACCATATGGACCTTCATAGCCGTTTCATCCTTTGGTATTTTTCCTGTCGCTATTATTTGTGATCAGTCCCTTTACAAATTTTATTAGTCCTAACAGTTAGCTAGAATAAATCAATGATGTAAAAGGCAGAGTTGGTATAAAAACAAAAAAAATGCAAGGATGTGGCATCACATACTAGTCAAATCATTGGTTAAAATTATTGGAAGTATTTAAGAAAAAAAATGCGTTAATGGTTTTTTTAATATTTATATAATGTCTTGATAATATCTATACTGTGATGGGGGGTGGCAGTTTATGCTCCTTGGAAAAAAAAATTATACACACTAGCATCAAAATGGTCTAAAATTGAAATAGTGCATGATGCTCCTACCACATAATTAATAGCTTTGTTATAACTCCTAGTAATCCCTCTATTATTTGTACTCAAAAATAAAGAGTAGTATATTACAGATTAATCTCTTAGTGAAAGAAAACAAATGTGATTGAGTGTAATGCAAATGATAGCAGTAAAATCATTCAATATGCGTCAAAAAATAATTCTCAAGTTAATGGGTGATGGAAAGTTTAAAGTTATAGTAATTAAAAAAAAGATATGCTGGCATAACTAATAAAATCCTTGTAGTAATTCATAATGATAATAGTCGAATTTGGTATTTCGAGCTTTTACGTGTTGAAATAATTATCATCGGACCGTGAAGTCTTAATTATAAAGTAACAATTTTGTTCGTTTATGATCTTCATTGTTCTTCAGTTGATGATGATTCAGGCTGTTGCTCAACGGATTCGTCAGACTTCTCGGATTCTCCTTCGTTGGATTCTTTACTGGATTCATCCTCAGTTTGGTTTTCTGGGGTGGTCTTATGGTGGTTATAAGATCTGGGTGGTGGGGTTATCACTTGGGCCATGAACCTTTCTAGAGAGCCTTCAGTTAAGATGGTTTCGGCGACAAATTCATTAGTAATGGTCTCTGGTACCCATTGGGAAAATTCCTTTGAGCGAATGTAGTATTTGGTCAATAAAGATTCGGCTTGTTCTGTTTCAGAAGATTGCTCACCAGCAATGGCAACTTCGACAGTAGCTTCGGCGTTGTTTACAATCTCTCTCAAAGCAGCTAGAATGATATTTTGATCACCACCAAAGGACATGTTAACCAATCTATAAAACTTGGATATCAGTTCTAGAGGAGCATAACCGTCCTTGGACAACTTAGTCTTGAGAAATTCATCCTTATTCATGTTATCAGCACTGAAGTAATATTCGATTTGTCTAGCAACGTTGTTGATAGCCATCATAGCTGGCTGTAGTGGGTAGAAAGATTGATCAATCTTTACCATTTGGCGGTTCTGGTATCTGTTGTTGTAATGATGGTTGTGAGAACGGTATCCGGAGTATTGAGCACGGTTTGAGTGTTTGTTGTAACGGTTGTTGTGCTGTGAGTGACGAGGGGCTTCGCCGTTATTGAAGGTGCTATTGCTGTTATTCGAAGATGGTCTAAATTGCTTCGTTGTGTGAGTGTTTGGACTGTTGTTGTATCTTCTTCTTTGATTAGTGTATGGTTTTTGAGTGGTTTGGGATTGTTGTGATTGTGGTTGTTCGGATGCAATTTCTTCAGTCTTCTTAGCTTCTGCCATGCTTGGAGCCACAGGCTTCTCATTTTGAGTCTGTTGTGGAGCCTCCTGTTGTTGTTGGTTTTGCTTGGATTCGCTATTTGGAGTAGATTGTTTTGCCTGTTGGTTCGAGTTGGAAGGGCCAGAAGGAGCTCTCTTTGGTGTTTGACGAGTCTTTCTGTTGTTGTTCTTTCTCTTGTTGTTGCTGTTCACGTTATTTGACACTGTGATTGAGACCTGGATAGGAACCCACTTGGTGTTCGCCGAAGACTTTATGGCAGGCTGTGGCGACTTGTTCTTTCTCTTTCTGGTTTCTTCCAAGAGCTCAGCAACTTTCAACTCTGGCATGGACTCCGCGGTAGCCGTGGACTTCCATGGAGAGGTCACTGGAGCAGGAGCAGGGATCAGTTCCTTCTTGACCTCCTTCTTCGTCTCTTGTGGTACTTCGGCAACAACTTCAGCGGACATTATTTTCACTGATTACTAATTTTCTTGGATCGAATATAATAAGTTTCTAGAAAAAAAATACTGGGAATCAATTAATATGTTGATCTCAGATGCTATGATTTTTTTTTTTTCTTCTATTATGCCTTGAATAGTGTATATGCTAATTCAATTCGTGGTATAGTTATTTTTTTTTCTAATAATTTAATCCTTTTTTATTTATTTATTAGTTATTAGTTATTTTTGTTCTGATAATACAATTGTTGAAATCAACTTGAACTAAATAGATTTATACAAGAGATGAAAGAAAATTTTTTTTCGATTGCTAGTGCATAATTGCGTGGTTTGAATTGCTATTTCACATTTAATTCCACCAGAATTTTTTTTTTTTTTGCGATGAGCTGGATTGTGTGTGTGAGAGCGATGGGCATCGCAATGAAAAATTTTTGAAAAAAAATTGTTTTGCGCAGAGAGAGAGAGAGAGAAGCTCTGGTGTTCTTGGTTAGTACTTGGCCTTTCCCTCTGCAGGCTGCTCTCTTCTTTTATTTTTTACTGATTTCGGTAATGGTTCAGCCATTGCGTACCTATACGCGTTAAATACACACTGTGCACTGTGCATGTTTCTACTCACAACACATAAGTTGTAGGAAGTAGAGAGGAAAACACCGTTACCCGCAAGACCCCCCCAGCGAAGCAATTGAACACGTTTAATCTGCCGTACAGAGCCATCTTGGCTAGCTGCGCTTTAAGAAGCTAGTCATGTGACCGGATAAAGGCCATTCAACAGAGTGCGCCTGGGCAATAGCGAACTGGACTACCGGCAGTGCTAGTTCATTACAAGTGTGGTCTAGTACTGATTATTATTGATTACTGATTATTATTGATAGTTCTGGGTCCTTGGCAGATAATATTGATGTAGAACGTAGTGTCTTGCACTTTTGGGCTGTCCTGCATGGTCGATGTGGGAAGGCACGAACCCAAGTGCAACTGCTATCTCTTGTGGGAGGTGATTCACATTGGTACTCCAGTTGCTGCTTGGGGAAGGGGGTGGAGATGGGTTCCACTGCAAGGGTCCACTGCAAGGGTCCGCTTCAAGGGTTCCGTATCTATCCATTTAAATAGTATACTATATAGATATAAGAAGCTTGAATTCTCGAGAACGGCTCAAAGGCTATAACGACGAGTAATTCGAGTGATGGGGTTTCTAACGGATCATCCCTATACTGCGGTTACCGCAAACATTGACCGTGTGGTCAGCAATCGGGAGTACTCTCTGGAGGTTGAATTGGCAGAGATAGTCGACCTGATAGGGTTCAGGAACACCGTCAACCAGGAAGAAGCGGCGCGTGCACTGCGGAAGAAGCTCAAGTATGGGTCGAAAGTACAGCAATCGCGGTCCCTGGACCTGCTGGACTTGCTGTTATCCCAGGAACTGAAGTTCGGTGTAATTTACAATGACGATAAACTGCTGGATAGGCTGGAAGTCATTGCATTGAACCGTGATACTGACGGTAACGGTGTCAAGTACAACCCTGCCATTGTTAGCAAAGCTGCCAAGTACGAGATACAGTGGTATGAACATATAGCCTCCATAGGCAAGAAGAGATCGAAGACTTTCGGAAGGCTAGCTGAGCTCGGTAGCAGAGTTAAAAGAGAGTACCGACACAAGCAGAGCTCTTCTCCAAGAAGGAGAGCCGATAGAAGAAATGCATTTTTGGATGACGAGGCAGATCCGTTTGAAAGTTTGGAGGACGATAACGTAACCACAGAGAGAAACAGAGGCAACGCTTCTACAGACGCGGATCGCCTCTACAGAATACCACAAATTGATATCAGAAAGCACGCACCAAAGATTAAACTGATTATCAGCGATGCATTGGCCGCCTCAGTGGCCCTTAAGCACTCCCTATTGACGTTGCCTGCAGACAAATACTCTACTGACGATATGGAGGCTACAGATAACTTCATCAAGGCTAGAAAGATTAGAAAGAAGGTGTTGGCATACTTACAAGTGGTTACAGAAGGGGAATTCCTGGGCAGTTTGATCCAAGCAAATGATGAATTGGTTGCATCTCTTACTGAGTATGATGAGAAGAGTGACAAAGCTGAGCACGACACTCGTGAGGACAGAAACGATGGCAACGACAGTGACGACGTCAATGAATCTGTATATTATGAATACAGCGATGATGATGCGGATGAAGTTAGCAGGGCAGACCATTCCATTTACTCGGTTCCTCAGTCAACGGCTTCCAATCCATTTGGAGACCAAAATCATTTGTAGTATTAGTAGTAGTATTAGTGTTATATAATATACTAATTGAAACTCAATTAGGTTGCAAAAAATTGTTGTTATAGTGATAGATAACAAAAGGAAAATATATCGATTTCTTCAGAAATTGATCTATATTTATATAGGGGATATAAAGAAAAGGTATGGCTATAAGATATAGCAATGCAGTTAATCGTCTCTAGAACGGTAGAAAAAGAAAGATAGGGTGGGCATGAATATAGTTAAAAATTGGGTAATTGTAGTAAAAATATTGGGTAAAAAGACCGTAACATAGTTTTTCATAAAAGACAATACCAGTGCATTATTCTTCCTTCTTGAAGTTCAGGGACAAACTGTTCACACAGTGTCTGCTGTCGTTAGGCAAGTTGAGTCTCTTGTTCCAACCTTCGCCCTTGAACTCGTGTCCCAGATGGCCACCACACTTGGCACACATAATCTCGGTTCTCATCATACCGTGGCTGAAGTCCTTCTTGTACTTCAATGCACCCTTGATCTCCCCGTTGAATGCAGGCCACCCGCATCCAGAGTCGAACTTGGTCTCACTACGGTACAGAGGTGCATCACAGTTGGCACAGGTGTAAACACCAGTTCTATCGTTGTACAGGTACTTACCAGTACCTGGAGCCTCAGTGCCCTTGTCCTTCAAGACATGTAGTTGCTCGGAGGTCAATTCAGGGTTCCACTCCTTCTTGTCAGTCTTAGATTGAAATAGCATTTTGATTGTTTTGTTATAAGTTGTTTTGTTAGTTGTTAGATATGTATATCTTGCTCCTCTTCCTACAAGAGCAAACATTTCCAAGACTGTTCTACAAAGTTAGCCACACCTTTATATATTTCGATTCTGAATCATCCAGCTCCTAAAGCTCATCGCATTTTTTTTAGTCAAACACACTTATTTTTTTTTCAAATTTGATTTTACACACCGACAGCATTGAAAATAAATGATTTCAGTGAAAAATTTCAAGAGACACTTGGCTCATCTCAACGAAAAGCAACAAGAACTCTATCAAACAATAGGAGATCTTATAATTACGTCATTAGGAACTGGCAACTGTGCTATCCCGTAGCTGCACTGCTGGGAGATCATTCGAGACCCTACTCCAAACCTGGAAGCTATCAATTTGTAGAAGCTATCAATCTGTAGAAGCTATCACTTGCAGGAGCTATCACTTGCAGGAGCTATCAAAAAACGGGAGAAAACTGAGTCAACATTATACATCGAGCCCTGTGTCTGCTCCTTGATTTCTTCTTATCGGCTTGTTACTATAACTACATCTCACAGAGACACTGCATAGTTGTGTAGATCAATTCTCGTGGTGGCTTTGAACCCATTCCCCCAAGCTTAATTATATTACTGATTGATTTCATCCTGCCTGGGAAAGAAAGCTGAACAGAAAGGCAAGTGTTCAATATACTCATAGAGGAATACCCGCCATGGACGACAGTCAGAAGACCTTGAGGCAAGGCACGCTGCTCAAGGATAACTTTGATAAGTGGACCACAGACGAAGTGGTGCAATGGTGTGGGACTGTGCTTGGTAAGGACGAGCAGGACCCGCTATTCACTCGTATCAGAGACAATAATATAGACGGCAGTGTGTTGCAGGAGCTCACGCTTCAAGACTGCAAAGAGCTTACCGATAATAACTTGAAAGAGGCTATCAAGCTGAAATTGTGGCTAAACAAGCTTATCGATTCACAATTAGGTGAGGATGACGTGCCTACAGAAGATATAGTCGTAGTATTGAAGAATTTGCATACTACAGTGTCACAGAAATTGCTGGATTTCCAAAGTCAGTACTCCGGTTTGCGAGCAGATGTGGTGGAAATCATGAAGAGATCGAAGACTGCTGAACATGGTATGTCCTCGCCTCAACTAACACCATCAACTGCTTCATCAAAGCCTTCTGGTGCGAGAACAGACTACTTCGATCATGGCCAGCTGCGGCAATCGCCTAGAGCGAAAGAAGTACGCCCCACTTTGCTGTACAATAAATCTACACCTAATAGTAATAGCAATAGCAATAGCAAGTATCATGATCAAACTATACATGCCAATTCATCATTAACTATACCCAATATTAAGAGTAATCTCTCCCCAATAGAGCCACTTAAACAATTGAAAGCCTCGAAAGAGGATTCCTGTGAGAAGATACTGAAGAATGCAATGGTAAGGCATAATTTAGCTGATCAAGATTGGAAACAATATGTATTAGTAATATCTTATGGTGATCAAGAACGCATTCTAGACTTAGCTGAAAAACCAGTAGTGATATTTAAGAATTTGAAAAGGCAAGGACTTCATCCTTCTATCATGCTGAGAAGACGGGGTGATTTTGAGGAAGTGGACATGTCCATGAATGGATTGAGCTCTGCTGATGTTACACCTGGTGGACGATTATAATGAGCGACATTCCTTTGCCAAAATTTATACTAACATATACAGATACATAGATAGTTATATAAATTTCCTTGAAAGCATTTCCAGTCCTAAAACTTATTTATTAATATTATATAATGCACAACACTTAATAAGGGATTGGCTTTTATTATGTGTCTATATTTGTAATTAATATCGTGAGGGGTTTTGCTATCATTGAGCATATGGGTTGAATTTCTTTTTATCTTTCATAACCTTAATCTTAGCTTGATCTTCTTTAAATTTCGAAAGAAGTTCGTTAATTTCTTGCTTCTTACGCTCTCTGACTTGAAATCTATAGAAATCTTGCTTTGCTTTCTTATCAACTGCAGATGGTGGTTTTACTTTATTCTCGTGCTTTGATAGTGGATTCCTATTCAGAATCTTCTTCTTAATAGAGTTTAGAGATTTTGTATTCTTACCCACTACCAGAGTGAAGCCGTCTTCATCCACAATGGATGTTTGTATATCTTCCTGAGCTTGTCTTTCTCTTTCTTCAAATACTGACATGTATGAATGAATATCCTCCTTAAGGTAATCAATGCTTAATGGCTTGTAAAAATTTGTAAATGTAGAAATTGAAGGTGAACTGTACTCCCATGTGATGTAATTTGATTTTTTGTGCGAGTTAGTGCTATATTTCTTGATGGAGGACCAACAGTTATTCAGACTTGCCTCATCGACAAATTTCAGCAATGCAGTGTTTCTCGGAGTGAATCTTTCTTTGTTACTATCTTCTGATGACATCAAATCAGAAGTTAATGGCGACAAATCGACCTCACGTAGGCCAAATTCATCGTTAGGTAGTAGCTGTTCAATGTGTGCTACTGAGTTGTCTCTCTCAAGTATGTTGTTGAATGCTTTCTTAAGACTATCAAGATTGGCTAACAATGGTAAGTTAACCAAAAACAAGCAATTTTTCTCTTCGTCTAGTTTTGTTTGATGTTTCCTGGCAAATATGTAGTGGAACGATCTCTCAGCAATACCTTTTAATGAGCTCTCTTCTGGTAACTTGAACGGTAGTACAATGAACCCATTTTTCATAGCATCTATGGAAGATACATTTTTCGCAGATTTCTTCTCAGTGCTCATATTGAGTAATGGTTACTATAGGTAATACTTTATTAGTTCTGTGATGTTGAAAAGATATATAGGCAGATTTAGAGTGGTATGGAAATCCTATAAGCAGTTAAATGGTGTTATTACTTTAAATATTCAAGCTCCGCTGATGCTCATCGATTTTTTTTTTCAAAATTTCAGAAAGTTTTGGTATCTTGTGATGAGTTTGTACGGTATAATAGTGAACAACCATAATGAACATCTACAATACTAATGTGTTTATTGACAGGATGCCCTTAATCAAATATTAACATAAGAAAACTGTCTGAAATAGCTTAGAATAAAATGTTTATCATTACAAGTCATATAAATATTTCTATAAAAGTTAACTTACTGGGGGGAGAGTACTATATATTTAGTTGAAGTCCTTTGGAAGCAATCCCAACTTGGACATTCTAATCTTCACAGCATTTCTGTGACCATCTAGACCTTCGACTTTTGCAACACACATCACAGCGCGTCCAATATTGTCTAGACCTTCAGGTGTAATGCTCTGTGCGGTGATGAATTTCTGGAAAGTAGATGTATTAGCTCCGCTATACTGTCTGGCATACCCATATGTTGGTAAAGTGTGGTTTGTACCACTGGAATAATCACCGCACGACTCTGGTGTGTAAGCACCCACAAAAACACTACCAGCGTGATCAACCAGCTTAACGTAATCCTTGGCATTCTCAATTTGCAATATTAAGTGCTCAGGAGCGTATCTGTTAGACATATCAAAGGCAGACTGATAACTATCACAAACAATGATAGAACTGTGAGCAATACATTTACGAACAATGTCTACACGTGGTAGTTCCAAAGCTTGTCTGTGGACAGCATCTTGGATCTGCTGGATCTTATCATCAGTTAACTCAACACCGACAAGAATAACTTGGGAGTCAATACCATGCTCAGCTTGTGATAGCAAATCACTGGCAACAAAGTCAACATCAGCGTTGTTATCGGCAATCACTAGAACTTCACTTGGGCCAGCTGGCATATCGATTGAGCATAGAGCTTGTGTGTCATTTTGCACATACATTTTAGCAGCTGTAACAAACTGGTTACCAGGGCCAAGAATTTTGTCAACTTTTGGAACAGATTCAGTACCATAGGCCATAGCTGCAACAGCTTGAGCACCACCAGCCAAGACGATCTTTGAAGCTCCGACTTTCTCAGCCACATACACAACTTCTGGAGAAACTCTGCCATCTGACTTACGAGGGGGTGAAGCAAAGACAATTTCTTTACATCCAGCAACCTTAGCTGGGACACCCAACATAAGGGCTGTACTTGGTAACACTGCGGTACCACCTGGAATATACAGACCAACTTTCTCAATAGGTCTTGGGAATCTCGAGCAGAGAACACCTGGTTGAGTTTCAACTTCTAGATCTTCAGTTTGTAATTGAGCCGCATGGAATTTGCGAACATTTTCAATTGACAAGTCTAGTGATTCCTTCATTTCTTCAGTTAGACCCTCGAAATATTCTGGTGGAAATGGTGCTTCTAGAACAGGAGATTGTAGTTGGACACCATCAAATTTTGCTGTGAATTCAATTAAAGCTTTGTCACCTTTACTCCTAACACCTTCAATTATAGGGTTGACCAAGTGCATAATTTCGGATGTTTTTTGAATTGGTCTTGTCAAAGCAGCTTCTACTTCTTTCTTATTTGATGTTTTGACTACGTTTAAGTGAATAGGTTTTGAAGACAATTCTTCATCATTTTGAGCTTGCGGTTCTTGTTTCTTTATAAATTTATCTTTAGCATCACCCTTTCTTCTGGTGATTTTCAAGTGCTTCATGTTCAGATTGGATTCTACATCCTTAAGACTGACATTGTTTGCCACGAGTTTAGTTAGAGCGAAGTAGAACAAGTCTGCAGCTTCCCATGATATTTCGTTCTTATTCTCAGCTTCTGTCAATTCTTCAGCTTCTTCCTTAATCTTAGCATTCAATAATTCGGGATCATTAAATAATCTTTTGGTGTAAGAGCCTTCTGGGGCACTTTCAAATCTATCTCTAAGCAATTGCTCTAAACTAGCCAAGCCATGGGTGAAGCCACCAAAACATGATTCAGTATTCAAGTGACAAAAACTTCTATCCTTACCTTGTTGATCAACAACAAACTTCAAAGCATCGCCATCACAGTCAACAGAGATCGACAGCAGCTTTTGGGTATTTCCTGAGGTGGCTCCTTTCACCCAAATTTCATCTCTGGAACGGGAGTAGTAGATTCCTGATTCCTCGTTAATAGCCATTTGAATGGACTCCTTTGAAGAGTATACCAGACCTAGACAACGTTCCTGAGAGTCAACTACTAGCGTGGTATAGAGGCCATCAGCTCGATCAGTCTTCAAGGAATCGATCAGTGTTTGACTTAGAGTTGAGGAGGTGATTTCTTCAACTGGGACCAATTGAGTCTTTGCATTGAACTTATTAACAATAACAAAGTTAGTCTCGTATACGTTTTCATTCAGCACAGAGATTCTCTCCTGAGGGATGCCAACTTCAGTGACCAAGTAGCCAGCGTATGAATGGTCCTCGATAAACAAGACAGCAACCCCATTATTTAGAATCTCAATTACTTCGTCATCCTTAAATTTACCAGAGCTCAACAGGATACCTACAAATAGCAATTGAGAGTCCTTTACAAATTTAATGATGTCTTCTTTGGAGACAGCATAATCCAAAACTGCTTGATTCACTAGCTTAATATATGGTCTCGAGGCCAAATTCAAATCCTTACCAAACACTGGCAGTATAGGGAAAACCATTCTCGGCTTATTTTTTATTGATTATGCGCGTTGCTATTATGTTGTCTTCCTTAGCTGTTAAATTCGAGGATACCAACAGCACTACAAATATTAACCACACAAGGATGTTATATATAAAGGTTTGATCTGGTTCTTATGGTCAGCAGTCTGGCTGGCTGCACAATGTGACTAATACAAACATAACTGTGCTATCTTACGTTGACTCATTGATTCCTATGAAAAAGTCCCCTTTCCAGATTGGTAATTGTCTGCCCTTCACTGGACAACAGCATACCTGCGTGATATCACAAGATAGCCAATGCCAGTGAGGACGAGTGATGACGAATACTGAAAGAAGTCAAAGAAAGCCCAAATTTTGCAGTTTTTCAAAGCATCGCATCGCTCAAACGAAGTGACAAGATATTTTTGAAAAAAAAATAGAGAGAGAATTGAAGGATACAGCGAATTCCACAGGAAAAGTTCGCACGATATAATTGTGTTTCGTGGGTTCCTGTGCTCTTGCTCTCGTTACGTCTTTGAGAAATGTTGAAGGAATTAATTAATACTAATTAATTAATAAATTACTTTGATTGACAGATCTTTTCCAGGCGTTGAATGGACGAGTGGCTTTTTTAATCTATGTACTTATGAGTTTGGCTGCCTTGCCAAGTGAGAAAGACTCATATGTCATGGATACAAAAACGTTATATTGTGTTCAGAAGAATTCATCATTTGTAGATTTCAATTCGTGAGGACAATCAGTGGTACGATGGCCTGGTTTTTCACAGAGATAGCACCATAGTTCTCTACCGGCAGCCGGGTCAACCTTCACCGGAGGTTTGTATACTGGCAGCGAGCTTGATGATCCCGACGATTCGGGCTGGGATGGAGATTGTGAAGCTTGGGCACCGCTTTGAATATTTGTATCAGCGAAGCTTTTCTCTTGTAACTGGGATTCTAGAGTTCGTACCCTTGTTCTCAATTCCGTCAATTCTGAATTTAATTCATCAGTTGGCGGGTTGCTTTTCTGGCCTTGCATATTCATTAGTTCTTTGTTCAATGATTGGTATTCCTGGCTCAGACTGTCGTTGTGCATCTTAAGCTGCATCTTTTCCTTTTCCCATTTAGCTCTGGCGCGTTCGTGTTCGTCTGTCAAGTCCTGTATAGTCTTTGTGATCTCTGTAGTATCTTCCCTCAGTGATTCCTTTCTAGAAATTGCTTTTTGTTCGTTTTCTTCGATAGCTACTTGTAACTGACTCACCACAGCGAGTAGTTGCTCATGTTCAGCTTCGAAGAACTCCTTTTGGCTTTTAAACTTCTCACGTTGCTTATCGAGCTCTGTTTCAAGTTCCTGTACCCGAGATCTCAACCGGCGTTCATTGTTCTCATACTCATCTATTGTGGGTTGTATTTCTTCTAGAACAATTCGTTGATCCTCGAGTAGTTTTCTGTATTGTAATATTTCTCGTTCTTGTTTCTCGATCCGAAGCTCGTAGTCCTTAATTATACTCTCTGTCTGGGAATCAGAGGCTCGAGAGTCTATATCCATTCTTTCTCCCTGAGTAGGAGTTCTATTGTTGTTTCTGCTTGTGATCCTGAAACTTCTAATCGGTGTCGGCGAGTGCACTTCATTCTGTTCGAGAGGTTTCCTTATGATCGTACTACCATTGCTGCTAACACGATTCTCAGACATGTGTACCCCATCCGACATCAAGTTATCGTCTTCATGCGCATTATACTTGTCTAGATTAAAGGTCGTGTTCCCAAGTGACTCTCGTCTGGATTCTGTGGTGGCATTCTCCAAGAGATGCTCTATCTTCTGCAACTGGATAAATAGGCCACTCTGAGAATACTCCGCCTGAAAATACCGCCTACCTTGGAAAGATCCATCGTTCTTACCTATGTTCGCCAACAGATCAACACCCGCAAACACGCCTGGCTTGCTCTCTACGGGGCCCACGTACTTCAATTGCCCTCGACCCAGGTTCGGGATCTGTATATAGCAGCCAATCTTGTCGCTGTAAGCACTCATACTAAAAATCCACAACGATGCCCAGAGCCTTGATGACGCCTCGTCTCTCCACAGCTCTCTATAACCTCATCGCCAGCTTGTAGTACACCCGATCTTATTATTTAATGACATTTTGCAACTTTTTTCACTTTGTAGCTTAACGAGCACTGAAAAGCCCACAGCAGACTAAAAATAAATTTAAGGGTCTTCACAAGCATTGCTCATCGCACAAGTATAAATAGTGGCCACTATTCTAACGTTGGTAGGGAGTAATTAATTTGTCTTGCGATCAGTCAGGTAATAGCAAGGCATCAATACTTCACTGCACAATAACTACACAAAATTGATAGCAACTATGTCCTCTGTTGATGAACTTATTGGACAGGCCGAAAGGGATATTGAAAACGGAGAGCATGGCAATGCCATCTCCAACTTGACCAGAGCAGCACAGTCTGACCCTGATGAGAGGCAGATGTCCATGATCGAGAGGCTGTTGGGTATGCTTGTAGATTATGTGAGATCTAGGGATGGTAACGGTGGCGATGGGTCTCGCGATGGCTCCCGCGATATTGGATCGGGCTCCGGGGAGCGTGGTATGGGGGACTCTATGATGAGCGCTTTGATGTCCAGCTCGGGTGGTTCCTCGCAAGCGCAGCTTGGTAAGCTTGCTCTTTTGGGTACTATGATGGGATCCGGTAGTGGCAAACAGCAGAGTCAAGGCCAGGGCTTCAACTGGGGCTCAGCATTGTCTTTGTTCTCTGGACAAAGTGGGAAACAGAGTGCGGCAAATGCTGGTACTGGTGCATTGCTAGCATCCTTGGCATCCAGTTACTTTAAAGGATCGGGATCTAAACCTCAACAGCAGCAGCAGCAGCAAGGTGGTTCTTACGGGCAACAATATGGTGGTAACTACCAACAGCATCAGCCACAACAACAGGAATCGAGCACATTCTCCTCGATTGCATCAATGGCAAGCAACTACTTCAATAAACCGCAACAAGGCCAAGGTAATGGATATGGTAATCAAAATCAAAATGCCGGCAGTAACCAGGGACATCAAAACTACGGTCAGAATCAAGGATATAACAATCAAGGACAAGGTAGCCACGGTTATGGTCAGAACGAATACTCAAACGATGGTTATGGACAATCTAGGCCACCTCAACAACAAAATCAAGAGTCAGGTACATTCTCATCTATTATGAACATGGCTAGCTCTTACATGCACAAAAACGATGGTCAAGGGCAAGGAAGACCACCAAGCAATCAGTATAGTAACAATGGTGGTGGTTATGGCCATGGTGATGGCGCTTACAGCAATCAATCTCAAAATTATGGCTCTAATCAAAATTATGGCTCTAATCAAAATTATGGCTCTAATCAAAACTATGGTTCTAATCAAAATTATTCTCAGCCTAACCACAATCAAGGTTATGGCAATCAAGAGTATGGTTACAATCAAGGAAATGACAACTATGGGCGCCCACAGCAACAAAGACCAAATAATGATAATGGCGAGGGCTTTAACTTTCAAGGACATTTCTCAAACAGATACTAGGGTTATTATTAGCTTATAATATTGTGTATACATATAATCAAGTCACATCAAGTTTTTGAAAATTTATTGTGCTACTATTGTTTCAAAATGAAACAGCATGCCATATATCTTGCTGATAAAAATCAAATAGTAGCACAGCAATTATAGACGTATTATAAATGAAACACTTAAATGTCAAGTTTGATACAACAGTATTTTATCGATTCTTTGTATATAATTTGGTATGATAAGTAGCGATAAAACCACTATTCACGTTTAATAAAGAATGCAACTTTAAGTACTTAATATATTTCTATAGTACATAGAAATATACCATGAAGTCACTAGTTACTGACGAGTGTAATTAGTCAAGTGAATAACTTGGGTCGCAGCTGCTGTGCAACTGATGAAAGGGAAAGGCAAGAGTTTGTCGGCGGGACTCAACAATTTGTTTAAAGCTGCTGCAGTCCTATTAAATCCTAACAAGAATAATAGAAGTTTGAGACTTATATTAGGATTATCGATTGGATTACCTATTGGAGTCGGTGTGCTATTTGCAATAATGCTCTATTTTTTTGTTAGAAATAAGTTATCTCGGACAAATTTTAGTAAAGCTATAGGGCGTTCTGAAACGCATACTGATAATTTTTCAAGTTTGGACCAAGCATGGATTGATTTAGAAGGTATTACTAAGCATACTGATCATAACTTCAGTGCTACTAAATCTAGTTCTGGTACAGTATCTAATGCAATAACTCAAGACTCTCACATTAGTGCGCCGCAAATGGCACATTGTCCGCTCGTTACCGCTGATAATAACTTACCACGTAACGGCTCTAATCTATTTGCAGATGCTGATAATTATTTGTACTCTCATCCACCCAATATTTATAGTATTGATTCTAGTATCTCGATGTTAAATGCCGAACCTGAAATAAGGCCAAATTATTTTAAAGATCAGAAGAAGAAAAATAGTTGGAAGTACAACTCACCATTATCAAAATGGTTCTTGAGAAGTTCTTTATATTTACAGTGTTCAAGTGAAAATCTGACAAACATATCAAGTTTACCCAATGTGAAATGCTCTAATATCTTGACTTCAGTAGTTGAAAGTTGTGTTGATAAGCCAGAAATAACTGAGCAGTATGTTGAAGAAACGTACCTGGGGTCACTAACAGAGAGTTCAATCAATACACTGTCTGTTAATGATGTTAAAAGCAAGGAAGCTAACAAATTGAATGAAATTACTGGCACCTGCCTCAAAAAACCGGCTATTACTTTATCCGGCTTAGAGTTACCAATAAATCCGAACTATAAAAAGAATAGAAAAAAAGCCCAAATGAGACTTCGAACCCACCTGGACTACCTCGCCAAGACAAAACCATTGCCCTTAACACCAACTTCGTCTGCGATAGTTAAATTGAAAGCTGGAATACAATATAGAGTACGAGAAGAATATGTACCTAGTCTTAGTGACGAGATACATGTGACTGTAGGTGAAACAGTTAGAGTATTAGCGTCACATAATGATGGGTGGGCATTAGTAGAGCGGATCGGAGCTAGTGATGACAAAAGGCATGTATCATCTGGATCTTATCTTAATGAAAATAGAGGTATAATACCTAATAAATGTCTTTTATCATAATTTCTACAAAATTATATTATCAACAAGTCAAGATGTCTAAATAAGACACTGATTACTTACAAAGGCACTTCTTATCATAATGAAACGTTTATAATCTTTGGATTTGATTATTTCATATACACAACTAAACATGAACAAGTTGACCATACATAATACGGAGAACTCTCTATATCGTGAGCATTAGCAGTTATTAACAAAATATCGTTTTGCTCAATGCCAAGTTTTATCTAGAATGAATTAAAAGTAATTGAACGGTAAAATAAGACATTCAAACACTTTAGTTGAAGATTTCGACTTCGTTGTCAATGTAAGTCTTCTCACCTGGAGCAGCACCTGGAGCACCGAAGACCAATTGAGAGTGAACGGACCAAGAGGCTGGGATCTTGGATGGCAAAGCAGCCTTAACGTAACCGTTGTAATGTTGTAGGTGACCACCTAGACCCAAAGCTTCCAAAGCAGCCCATGAGTTGATTTGAGCGGCACCAGAGGCGTGGTCAGCGAATTGTGGGAAAGCGGCAGACCAAGCTGGGAAGTCAGCTTGTAGCTTTTCGGTGGTCTTGTCATCAGTGAAGAAGATAACGGAACCGTAAGCTTCATCTCTGACAGATTCTGGTCTCTTCTTACCAGCTGGGTCGGCAATGGCGTTAGCAACACTGTCCCAGACCTTCTTGTGGGTTTCACCGGTCAAGATAACAGCACGGTTAACTTGAGAGTTGAAAGCAGTTGGAGTTTCCTTGACGATAGCTTGGATGGTAGATTGAACGTCATTGATAGTAACACCGGATGGCAATTCTGGCTTTAGAGCGTAGATAGTTCTTCTAGAAGCAATGGTCTTCAAGTATGGAGCAACAGCGGACATTTTTAAGGGTTTGGTATATGTAAAGGTTGGTTGTGTATATTCAATTAGAAATAATACTTGGTTTTTTTATCTAATTGAAGATAATTATGAAAGAACTCCAAAATGAATTGATCAATATTAAGATGAAACTACTCGGTTTATATACTTTTCATTGGCCAAGAGAATCCTTCAATTTAGGCGATTTGCCAAAGGACACCAAGTCTAAAATAGAAAACTGGAGAGGACCATTAGCATCAAACTGTGGATCCATTGGAAGCCTGTGGCCCTTAATGTTTAACATGTTCTTAACGCAAACAGAAGCTCTGGTTTGTTTTAAAGAATAGACTTACCTCGAGCAATGGAAAACTTTAGTGCTAACTTCAGTAAATAACTTGCTAAGACCATTTGTCTGGATTTACAGCTTCATTTAGGGTGTGTCCTACACCCGATCTGATCGGTCTGGGTGTGTGCCAGGCATCTCTGTGGGTGTCTCTCTTTGTCCAACGCATTTGCTTTGTACTACTGTTTCTTATTTTTATCGAGGGACGTTTTTACAGCATGCCTGTGTTTCTACAGGTTTTAACCCAGACTCCCGAGGCCTTGCAGTATACGCGTGAGATCGGTCAAACTAGGCATCGAAACTAGATAGAATTTTAGTTGTTTTTTTGATTGGTGTTGGTATTAGATAACTGTTAGCTAAGAGGCAGATTGGTTCGGACCTCCTTGGGTCATTTCTGTGAGGATCAGAAGTTGTCCTCCTAAGAATCAATGTGCTTCTGTGTCTTACTAATATTGATAGTGATGATTTTGGATTTTTGTCTCTTTTACAGGGGTGGGAGCCAAGATTGTAGAGAGATTTTCTTTGCTCTGTATTTCGTTAAGGTGAGAGAATAGGTTTTTTCAACGGCAAGGTATCTACGCAAAATAAAGGAGACAAGTACAGCTTTCATAGTAAATGTATGGGGAAAAGTCAGGTCAAGTTGTTTCCTGTTCAGGTTTGTAAAACTTACAAAGGCTTTAGTGCTCGTGTTCTTGACTGTTCTTAATTATGCTTTCCTGTGTTCAATCTCTGTCTGTTGGCAATGCGAGAATCGGTTGAGGCTACACTCACACCCCTTTTCTAAAGCAGTCGACGCTTTCCATAGAATTCTTGTCAAATATGAGCGTTGGGTGTCTAACTGATTTTTGGCTTTGGGGTCTCTCCTTTTAATGCGTTGTTATTGGTGATTGGTGTAAGTGGGCAAGCTTATGCTCTACGTACCTGTGGAGCCGTAGTCGTTGGAAGTTTGGGCCACTCATTGCACAGACACCTTTTCAGCCTGAACACAGTACGATCTTTTACATCAACTTCTAAGCCATAGGCTGTAAGTTGCAACATAGTACTGGTTTTTACGAGAATTGGACTATGTATTAGTTTCATAATTTGATCTCGTGGTTGGAAAAGCACTCTTTCCTTATGTTTGCATAAGGTAAAAATAATAAAAGATGATAGTGGTGAAGGAACCCAATATGGCAGCCCTCGCCTTACTTTGTGTCAAATGTGTTGATCATTCTAAAAGTGAGTAAAAGTAGTGGCAGGCTGTTTCGGCTACAGCTCCTAATTGCCAGTTTTACGATATATAGAAGTTCAACAAGTGTGGTAACCCTTTTCCAATGTGTGAAAGAGTCATTTTTAATGTGGAAGAATTCACTAGAAATTCCAAACTTGTAATAACAATTATGTAAGAAAGTAAACCTGATCACTTAGATTGAGATTAGTTTTTGATATTCTTTGTATTACCCCTTACTCCTATTTTTCTAATACGTAGTAGTACATCATCATACCTGTTGAAGATACTTGGTTAGGTTATCTAGTTCAAATATCAAGCACTTAGCCGTTCACTCATTGTAGGTATATCTGTACGAATAATAATACATGATGAGCTCTCTATATCATTCGACGAATTTATCATCTGACAATTAAAAACGTGTTACATGATATCAATACGGTAATGAGAGTAGATATGACTACAATATGAACTTATAGGTGAGACTTGATATTGAATGCAGAAAACGCAGCAGTTAAGCGCTTGCTAAAGGTGCTACTCCGCATATATATTGTATACTTATGAGGTTATTATTCGTGTCTAAATAATGTGGGGTGAGAAGTTTTCTATCCTGTGCCCAAACTCGGGTCACCTTTGAGTCGGTAGAAAACTAATAATGTATTTGTCATTGATTGACTGTTATGTCTCGTTCCTCAAATTTTAGTCTTACTGGGCTATATTGATTAACTAATGGTGTATTCGATATGTAGAACTGCGAATATCAGTGATGGTTGATTTACTAGATGATTTTACAGATGGTTGTGAGTCTTCAGTACCACTACATAAAAAAATAGCAGTTGCGGGTGAGCAAGGCTTAAGATAAGCAATCTATATTGTAGCGCTAATCGCAGCCAAAGGTATTTCTCTATTACGTACACTCAAAAAGCGAATACTCTACTGCACTCCTGTACTTGGCGTTAGCCTTTTATTATTACGTATATTTCAATTTGGTTAAATAAGTAGAGGAAAGTTCCTACCCCCCCTC
>ERZ1036435.154-NODE-154-length-58674-cov-12.445299_pt1 | contig 58674 bp, 37 predicted proteins | sample MGYA00514223_ERZ1036435 | MGnify/ENA primary metagenome ERZ1036435 (study PRJEB33795, sample SAMN09464927) | human gut metagenome | host: Homo sapiens | place: USA: Stanford, California | collected 2016-08 | study: EMG produced TPA metagenomics assembly of the... | reverse complement strand
CCCCCATCATTTGGTACTGGTACAATATGTACAGTAACATCTCAAATTCAATTATAACTATAATGGAATGTGAAACAACAGGAAAAGGAACGAAAGAAAATAAAAAAATTCAAAAGCAGATGGTTATGTTTAACAGGAATTGAATGTGTGCCACAAAATTTAGTTTTAGGTTTTACTATGAATGGGAACGAAATTCGATCAAAAAGTAATATAATAACCTTAAATTGTATGCAAATAACTGTTAATCACAAAAATATAAAATATTTTTGAGCCATGCAATTTTGAGTAAATCAATGTGTTTAGGAACATCAGTAACATTTGTAATAGCAAATTGAACGGCTAATCAAGTTAATGAAAAGATTATTTTGAAGTCTGGTAACTTTCATTTGTATCATTGTTATTGAACTGGAAAATTTTACCTGGATAAGGGGTATGTAGGTGTGGAAGATACGGACTTAATTCTGAACCAGAAATTTTTGAAGGGTTTCCTCCATTAATACTTTGGTTGTTGCTGTTGCTGTTAGTGTTATTACCGTTGTTGTTGTTGTTGTTGTTACTATTATTGCTACTGTTTCCGTATCCTGTACCCACAAAAGGATAATTAGCCAAAGGTGGGAATCCGAATATATTACCAGATTTTGGGCCGGCACTGTTCAAGAAATTCTGTCCGCTAAAATTCGTACCTGTAGCAGACAAATTCCAATCTGGAAATAGCATTGTAGAAGTATTTGGAGAGTTAGTACTACCCAAGAAATCCGGTCCCATTTTCAGTGGCTGCGAACTTGATTCAGGACCTATAGGGGTTGTGGCAGGCATAATGTTACGGTTCATTGCCATACTTGTATTCTCACTTCTGGTTTCTTGGCCTACATCATCTTGACCCTCAACATCATCATTTTCATCTCCTTGGTTATTACTAAACATATTAGGCTTGTCATTCTTATGAAGCTTTCCAGAGTCGGCCCCTGAGGAGTAGAATGCTCCAAACAACTGTCTTTGTGAAGCAGTATTTCCATTTGCAGTATTAGGTGTGCTAACTTCTCCATTCATGTTTAGTGAGGTTGATAAAGAAGAGCCACTATTAGTTGTTGCTGCACCTTTATATAAGGGCACTCTATTTGGATTCATTTGTTGCAATGGTGTTATCAGGTACTGGTTTGTTGGTGATCCAGCGATGTTATTGCTACCTCCGGCACTGTTATTGCCTTTCATTGAGCCGAAGAACGGAGGCCTAAATTGATTCTTAATGTTCTTATCGTTGCCATATGAAAATGTGAGTTTTGAATTACCGTTTTCACTGTCAATAATGTTTTCATTCTTGAAATAGCTACCTTCATGTTTTACGTTAGGTGAAACACGGAAGTTAGAGCCTTGGAAGGGTGTCCTTATGATATGTTTAGGTAGGTCATTCTCGGCGCTGTTGGAGGCATGTTGGTTTGAGTAATTTCTAACACCGTTTGCTGCATTAGTGTTATCTATGGGAATATTAAGTTTTAGTATTGGTTTTAGTTTTTTGGAAGTGGACCCATTGGTTGATGATCTACCCATGTTAAAATTAGTTGCTGGTCTCATATAGTTTGAATGTGATGATTCTCTATTTAAAGAGCCGGGAGGTGAATTCACTATGAATTTTGGAGCTGCTTTTTCCAGTTGCTCATTGGTCTGTGTAACCTTTTCGGTTGATATGTCACCTACAAATGGGAAGCTTCTGGTTCTTGTCAGTTTCAAGTCTGAATCACGTTCGTGAGAGTCAAAAGCCAGACTACCGAGTTTCACATTGCTATCCATTTGTGGTAGCAATGAGTTTCCGGTACTGTGATGCCTTGCGTGAGTCAGCTTTCTCAACTTGACCGCGGCGTTATTTAGGTCGTCATCCACACCGTTTCCTTCTTCGTCCTTGATCTGGCGTTTCTTGTTCGTTTCTGAGCTGGCATTCACAGTAGAGTTGTCTGGGGCACCCACTGAAGCTCTTCTAATCTGGTTCAAGTCCACACTCTTGGTCTTGGCCAGCCTACGACCACGTTTCAGGTGTCTTGTGCCTTGGTACTTCACCGTAGGCGTCTTCTTGTACCCGTCGCCGTAAGCAGAAGGCTCGGTCTTTATATGCAGCAGGCCCATCCCGTTCTGATCCGTGTAGTACCGCAGGAGCTCGTCCATCTCGACACTGCTGAACTCGTAGAACGTCCCGTTGGCACCCAGCACCACCACCGCCACATCCACATTGCACAGCACGCTCAGCTCATGTGCCTTCTTAAATATACCCGCTTTACGCTTCAAGAAGGTTATGCCTCTAGTCTTCGAGTCCGTAATCGGCTCGATCTCTATCTTCCTGCGCCCCATTACTTAATTTTTTGGTCTTGTTTGATTAGAAGTTTATCTATGTTTTATATTAAAGAAAACGCTCTCTGTTTTGTGTTCTTTCTAATCTCTGTGACTTTGTTTAACTCACCCACTATGGGTTTTATAGAATACAAGTACCATAAGAAAATTTTATGTTTAAAAATAGATTGAACAGTTGTGACAATTACATACACATACTGGCGATGGCTTTCCCTTCTTCCCCCCCTCAACCCAAAGAGTAGATCATCCGATGTGCATTTACTTTTGCAAAGAACGAAGGTCCATTGCCAGAGTTCGGATTACGTCATTTCGTGCGAGTATCTGTGTGATTCCTGATTCTAATCCCCACTACGTCATGTTCATACAGACGTACACACAGACGTACATACAGAGGTACAATCAGACGTACATGCATTCACACTTTGGGATCAATCGACGCATCGCACTGAACTTTGAAAATGCTTCCTCCCCCCCCCCCCACCGGTAGACTTCTATTTTTGTATTCGAGATTTTTCCTAATTGGGAACATGTATGCACCACCAAACCCCTTTCGCTCGTCACATAACACGTACAGTCATGCCACCTGTTAACATCGGTGATCAAACCCCCGTGAGTGTGCGTATATACGTACAACAGTAACTCCTATCCCCCCTCTCCTTTGTCCTGTCTGACACTTGTCTCGGTATTTGCGGAGTTTGTCTAAGCCCAGGGGTAGGCTTTTCATAAGCTGTACCTGCACCTGCACTCTGTACTCTCATACAGCATAGAACATACTACATACAACTTAGACCTTAGAACTTACAATTAATACCTAATCTTTACGAATGGTTCTGAAAACCCTTTTACGACTCATTAGGATTGTGAAGATCTTCATTACACATAGCACATGAGGGAATTTTACATAATAGTGGCCCATTGTTAAATTTACTCAAAAAAAAAAGGATATATATTGGCAAGGTTCTCGATCCAATAGCATACATTGTATATAGATATACCCTTAAAGGTAAATAAGTAAAATGATTCGTTGGGAATATCCGCAAGCGCAGGATGGTTACTGGGGGGAGATAACCTCCACTATAGACTGGTGCGAGGAGAACTACGTGGTCTCGCACTATGTAGCAGAATGGTCTAACACTTTCACAAACTCCATTTTCATCAGCACCGCCCTGTACACAATCTACTGCACGCGACGTAACAAGCTCGAGTTGAGGTTCTTGCTCATAGGGCTCGCGTACTGCCTCGTGGGTGTCGGGTCCTGGCTGTTTCACATGACGTTGAAATACCACTTCCAGTTGCTCGACGAGTTGCCCATGATATACGCCATGTGTGTGCCGTGCTGGTCCCTGATCACAGAACTGATCGCGACCTTCACGGGCCCCACCAAGAACAAGCACAGCAATGGCAAAACCAATACTTTGTCCAGTGTGAAGCAGGTGGTCATCGCATCCTTGATCCTGTTGACTGCATCAACGGTCACTGTGGTGTACCTGATAGTCAAGAACGCCACCATTCACCAGGCTTTCTTCGGGTGCCTGATCGGCGTGGTGGCATTCTCCTCGGCCTACATGGTAATGACTTTCGTCAAGGACCCCCAACACAAGAAAAACTTGCACAACAGCATGATGATGGGCGCCATATTCTTCATGTCGGGTTACGCAGTATGGCTAATGGATATCCACTTGTGTAAGCTGTGGAGGTTCATTAGGCGCGAGTACCTGCTGCTGCCCCTGGGCTTGCTCCTGGAGCTGCACGGATGGTGGCACGTCCTCACGGGACTCGGCATCTACTACTACATCGTATGCCTGCAATACCTCAGACTGATCACCACTGATCGCTTACAGCATTACAAACTCATCTGGAGATGGGGCCTTCTACCGGAATTGGTCCCCGCCGGCTATAACATCGGCACCCCATACTCTCTCACATTCAGAGGCCCACGTGAGAAAGCTAAGCCGGAGTGAAGCCGATTGCCCTTGGTACACTATCGATACCAGCGAACGAGATATAGACGACCAACCTCTTGTGATTAGAATGCCTCCCCCAATAAGGACTTTTGGCATTGAAGTGAAGCGTATAGAGAAGAGATGACTCAGTATGAGGTTGCATTAATTTAATGTATATAAATAACTTATTTCTCGAAAACTAATATAACGATAAACAATAATTGTCATTAAAATAAATAACTCTTGTACCCTCTTGCAGAGCCCATAAATCAGAAACGAGTGATCACCTACCTTTGTATTTTGCCTCCCATATTGTAACTGTCCGATGGTATTTAAATTTTCTTAGACATGTATGGACCGTCCAACTCGTAACCCAGCTTGGCATAGTAATTTCTTACACCAACACCTGAAATAACAGATATCTTACTGGATCCGTGCTCTTCCTTGGCAATTCTCTCTGCTTCTTCCATCAGCAACGTACCAAACCCTTGATGTTGGAATTTCTTAGGGTCTCTGGAATGCAGTGGCACCACACTACCATAGACGTGAAGTTCTCTGACAATAGATGTCCTCTGACTTGTGAACTCCTTTCTGTATGTGTACTTCTTAGATGCTTTACGGAGTCTTAGTAGACCAATCAGAATGTCCTGCTTTGGATCTTCGTAAGATAGGAAAGTTTCCCAGCCACCATTAGCATAGTAGTCTCTTCTAATTAACTCAACTTGATCGGGTTGGACCTTGTGATGCACTTCTTGAATACCAACTTCTCTCGTCCTCACGTCTCTGGAGGTGACACCTAAATCCTTCATTCTGGCTAATGCCAATTCTCTTAGATTACCATTGTCCACACCTGATGTAACCAGCGGCATAGGAATATCTCTTTGAACACGATAAATTCTTGTCCAAGGTGGAACCATCGCCATGATACGGGCCACCAAATCTACTAAAGCGTTGGCATTGTATGACTTATATCTGCCGGTTTTCCATAGTTCGTACAGACCTGTACCTCTGATGACTAATGTTGGATAAATCTTCAAACCGTCTGTTCTAAAGGCTGGATTCTCAAAATACTCTTTGAATTGCTGTAGATCTCTTTCCATTCCCACGTTTGGCAGATCAGGCATCATGTGAGAAACAACTTTATAACCAGCATCCTTGGCAATGGCAAACGTTTCCGTCACTGCCTTCACAGTATGGCCTCTGTTTGTATCACGAGCCACATCTTCATATAGCGACTGGACACCGATTTCCAGTCTTGTACAACCATACTTCAACATATCATCCAGGTGGGTCTCTGTACAATAATCTGGTCTTGTTTCAATTGTAATACCGACACACTTTGTCAAACTCTGTTGAGAATATCTTATAGCTTCATCTATGTCATTACCATTATAGCCGGACAAGGCATTGTGTAACTTCACGATAAAGTCCTCCCTGTAATCCTTTGGCAAAGACATGAAAGTACCACCCATAACCACATATTCGACTTTGTCAATAGAGTGACCTAATTGCTTCAACTGTTCAACTCTACCACGAGCCTGCTCGTAAGGATCATAACGAGCCCTGATGGCTCTCATTGATGTTGGCTCATAACCTGTATATGATTGTGTTGAATATTCAAAATCCGAATCCGGACCACCAGGACAATAGACACAGATGTTACCGGTATATGCAATGTGAGGACAACGATGAGGCTTACACATAACTGCAACAACAGCTATACCTGAAGCAGTCCTCACTGGTTTGGCCTTCAACTTAGGCAATAAATATTTCTTATATTGATCTGGAATGGAGTTGATGATATCCGTCAATCTAGGCTGTTGCTTTAGCTTATACTTCTTGGAATACTTGGTAATAAGACCATTCAGATTAATCTCTCTAGTGGTACCTGAGGTCAGAGAGTTGGTCAGCTCTAATGTAATATCAGTACAACATTGCAAAAATCTCTCCTTCTCTGGAGCAAGCTTCTGCTTATTGGTCTTGGGACCCTTTCCGTGACGACCCATTTATAAATATTGGTATTCAACTGTGTCTGTGTGGTATTTGTAAAGAGAATGGAACCTATCTAGTATACGGGTTCCTATTACTATACTTTCTATACTTGTTTGCAATGCTCATCTCATCGCAAAATCCATAACTTTTTCAAAATTTTTTTTTTCATTCTAAGGGCATACTACTACAAGTTCTACGCTACTTTCTGAGAAAACCGGTAGTTATATATCATCAGGGCCCAATATGGCAGAGCGATGAGATTAACAACTGATAGAAATTAGTAATCATCACTTTAGTAGTGTTATTATTTATTTACAGAATGCATCCTTAAGTGAATGGCAATGTAATTATAGAGTGTTGGTAATGACTTCAATATTTACAGTGATACATGTCTATGCGTCTTTCTCCAATTGAATTATTTGAATATTTCATTTTTTTTGGATTTTAGTCACATTAATTAGTTATCTGTGGGTTTTCTGAAGAAGGTGGTACTCTGTAGATATCTCCACACTCTTTCATTCTTCTGACAGCCTTCTCAGTGTTGTCATCGTAGTTTTTAGGTAATTTAGCATCGGGTTTGGATTCAAACACTGATCCCATTAAGATAAGGTCATTTGTGGTGGCGTCACAAAGGAACACCATGTAGTCAACAACATCTCTATCCAATTTCTCCACTTTATTATTAGTCTTGTTCAGTTTTACCAGTCTTTGTTTGGTGTTGAACCTGTACAACAGTTGAATATGTTCTAGTGGTCTTCCAGGGATCATCATTGGTTGTATTGATATCAGTTTTGGCACATCATTGAACTTCAATAGTTGCCAATCTAGTTTTACATTATCTGGTATTTGCTTGGAGCGCGCATTCAATGCTTCTTCCACCCAGACAGATACTTCGGGTTTCAATTTCTCAACGGATTTGCTAGCAAAATTGGTATTTACCTGGACGTACGTTTCAATGGCTTTATTCTTCCACAGTAAAAACGCAGGTTTGATACCGGTTTGAAATCTAAAGATACCTATCTGAACAGTGTTTAAACCGAGCATATATATCCTTCTAATAACGTTGTCAAACCATAGTTTGGGGCTTGTTATCACACTGGGCAAACGGCTCAGCGAAGCTGGCACGTACAGTTCTGAAGCGACGCCCAGATGTCTAGGGTTAAAATCCTGGATCTTCTTAGTGTCTTGTTTCTGCTCAGCTTCATCCAATAACTTGACACCGCTGCTAAACAACCTTGTATTATAAACATTTGCCAATCGGCTGACTCCCACACGCCTTACTACAACACCCCTATAGCCAACAATCATTTTCTAGTTCTAGTTCAACACTAACAGATGAACACAGATCACTTTCAGTAGACTGTCTTGTGCTCTATTTGTGATAGTAATCCCATTTAGTTATTGATAGCTTGAACCACTTTTGAGCTTTTTCTTCGTTTTCGAGCCTTTTCAAACCTCGGAAGGAGAGAAGGCATTTAAAGGGAAAAAGGACTAGCTCAGCCCATAGAGTCCCTTTAAATCTACAATTTGCTAGATCAGAACTCAGGTTAAATAAAGTACTTCCGAGTTTCAATTTGCAGCTATATTGTCATTTTGAACTCTGATTAGTTACATCAGGTATAGAGCAAACTTCTCGGTAAAAGGATGAAGCCATCAGTGATTGGTTTGAAGTGTAAGGATACCGATAAGGTAGATTGGAAGCGGGGATTGTCTAGTTATTTGAAGAGGATTTATGGTTCGAGACAGTGGAAGGAGTTCTATGATGAGCAACTATGTGTGGAGATGGACCATGTGCGCAACAATGCTAATGGCGAGTTAGGGGCAGTCACATTGGTGGAACAGAACTACAAGTATTATGCTTACTTGGAACAGTTATATTTGAGATTGGGAAACAATATTGGTCAGTTTAAGCTGGAGTTTACGTGGTATGACGCTGAGTATGGTCTTGTTTCAAGTCCTACAAAGCATACCCAAAAAACATTGGTGTTCGAAAAATCATGTACGTTGTACAATTTGGGTGTAGCGTTAACAGAAGTGGCAAATGAGAAAATTAATGAGGATTTCAAAACCGCCATGGTACATATGGCAAAGGCCATGGAATGTTTTAGGTATCTCTCTGAAAATTTCTTTAATTCCCCCTCAGCAGATCTTCAAACTGAAAACACCAAATTCCTTTCAGATTTGTCACATGCTGAAGCTCAGGAGATGTTCTTGATCAATGCGATCAATAACGGAACATCTGAGAAACAAGCTTCTCTAATTAGTAAACTTGCATACTCCGGGTCAAATCTATATGAGAATTGTTGGGAGTTTTTAAGAACAGAGGAAGGTGGGTTAACACCTTATGGTGAGGCAAGATGGAACAGTATCGTCTCCGGTAAACACCATTTTTTTCGCTCGTTGGCTGCCTATTATAATGCATTAGCACTAGAGCAAAATAACAAATACGGTGAAGCAATAGCGTTTTTGAAATTGGCTACTCAATGTCTGTCTTCCTCACTTCCATATAAATATGCTCTGAATGATAATTTTGATTTTGATGGCTTTGGTGAAACAATAAAGGATAAAACCAAGCAATTAATAAAGGATAACGATTATATTTTCCACGATAGTATACCCCAATCAGTATCGTTGTCTTCAATTAAAGCATTAGATGCCATAAAAGCACCTAAATGGGAAGAACAACTTAAACCGTTCATGGAAGCTATCGCACACAAATGTGAAAAGTTATATAGAGGAATTGTGCCAATGGAGGTATTTGAAAAGGAGAGTATATACTCTGAGAAAAAGGCTTCTATGCTCAGGCAGTGTATCAATGATTCAGAAACGGCAGACATGGAGTATTCTTCATTCATTGAGTTCACTCATTTGCCAAATCTACTTAGCGACCTCAAGAGAAGGTATAAGAGTCAGAATTTTTCAGGTACCACAGATCCTCAAGGTGACATGATGAGAGATCAAATACAATCTTGGATTAAAAGCATTAGTCAAAGTAAGTATAAAGATCCTGATGAACAATTGAAATTAATAAGTTCAAAAAAACAAGAAATTTTAACGCTACTAGCAGGTTTGCCCTCAGAACAAAAGGAAAATGTGGTCAAACTCAAAATGGCACTTGTTGAAGCTGCTGCTTCAGATGAAAAATTATTTTCACTAGTTCAGCCGTATGCAGCTCAATTAAGACTTCTGAAACAACCTGATGAACTATGGAAAATATTCAATATGTTTTCAATTGATGAATCTAATAAACAGAGTCTCTTAGATATTGATGATAGCAAGAATCAAGAAATTCTAGCAAAAATATCTGATATTGAGCAAATGGCAGAAGATTTGAGACTTCTAAAGGAAGAAAGAGGGCGTACACTCAAGGAACTAAAGAGTCAAACTAATGATGATGATATTACCAATACTTTACTGGTTAACTCAAAGGCGGAAAGTGAAGAGCTAGAAGTCATCTTTAAGAAGGAGCTAGACAAATTTAAACCTTTGACTACGAGGATTGAGGCAACCATATTTAAACAGGAATCTGTTGTTAATGAAGTCAAGAATGAGCTTGATAATGTTTTCAGTCTTTCTGGCTTAGAAAATAAGACATCAGAAGAGGAAGAGAAACAGAAGAAGAGGAAGGAATTCTTCATGCAAATTGAAGAGGCGGCTACAAAGTTTTTAATTTTTAATAATGATTTGCCGAAGGGTCTCGAGTTTTATGATTCGCTTTTGAAAATGAGTAAAGACCTAGCAGTATCTGTAAAAGTCCAAAATAATGCTAGTGGAAGTGACAATAATAGCAACAATGGGTATGTAAGTGGGAATGTTATTCCACCACCACTACCACCGCAGCCAAGAAACGTAGGTTCCAGCATTGATTCGCAATTTCAGTCCATGAATCTAGGAAGTGTACCTACGCCACAACGTTTTCCTCAACCGCCAGCTCCTAATTCTCGACCAATCGTTTCTATGGAAAATTATACCTCTCAGTTCTCTGTGCCACCTGCACATGGTGATTTACCGCCTGCTTACAATCAGGTTCCGCTGGTTCCAACAAGAAACTATGACCAGCCCCATGGTTCAGGGAATTATCCAGGAAATGTCTCAAGCCAACATCCAGTTTCATCTTCTCCAATACCTGGAGCTTATGATCAAGTGCCAATGGTCCCTCCAAAGCAACCGCCTGCAGAAGGTAGAAGTCAGATATCCAGACAAGAACAAATGGAAAGAGAAGAACGTGAATTACAAAGAGATCCTACAGCATTTTATAAGAAATCTTCGGTCTTTGATGAAAGTTTGTATTCAAGATATAGTGGTAAATAAACTAGTTACTATAAATATTGATGAAAATGATTTTCTGTTGTTAATTTGGTAAAACAATTTACCGTCTTCAATGAATCCTCGTAGTGCATTTAAGTCAATAGTTGATAACTTAAACATAAAATGAATAATTTTAAGAAGTGGATAAAATTACCAATCTTCTTACATAATTATATGCATTGTCAAGATAGGTGTACTGACCACCACAAAACAAGGTTTTGAGATCTCTTAGTAACAATGCAAGTCATATCAAAAATGAGCCAGCATCATGCTGCTAATTCCTAATCAGTTCATGGTAAATGCGGTATTTAGATAATAATACGTTACCTTGTATTATAACTGACCGACCTTATTCTTGGAAGTCATAAATTGTGGTAACTCTGTATTTGAATTTTATAATACTGATGTGCTATCCAGGTCATTCACCAGAGCCCATGTTTTGTTCAAATCGCATACCACGAATATTTAGGCGGCTACCAGAATTTTAACGTTTTCAATCTCTCAATTCTATTATAGCACTACATTAAACAGGAAGTATTACAAATTTTAGTTGTTTATAGATTAATATTATCAGTTTAGATGCTATTAACTATCTACAGCTATCCTCACTAATGTTAGTCACAGTTGATGTATGCTTGCGTCAGAGTAGTATAAATCTGGTGAGGCAATATATGAAAAATGAAGAAATAAGAAGCAACGGCAATAAGTATAGTACAGAAGACATATTTGAAACAGTTATTAAAGCAATTCGTAATGCTATTCAACGCCGTGTTGGTGCATCACAGAATTGTAATGGTGTGCTCACTTTTGAGGATATTTTTAGAGATGGAAAGGGCTCGATTTCTATTCAGGACCCACCCACACAGGCTCAGGAAAATATAATTTTGAGCTTAATTAAGGTTATTTTTCACTCGACTTCTACAGACCCACAATTCTTTTTAAAAATATCCACACATGACAACATGATTCTTAGTCTATTTGTAAAGGTTGTATATCTTAACAAACATGATGAGCTAGACGACTTAAAGTTAGATAACGTGGGATTACATGAGATAAACCATATGGTAAACCAAATATTAACCAATCAAGTATTGAAACACACTCAACCAATAGATAAAGTGAACGATAATGATAGATTCGAAATTTATTTCTATATTTTAGCGGCTGAAAATCATAATGAGCAAGAAAAATTGCTCACAACGGAATTCGATAAATTTAGTATCGTAGATTCCTATTCTAACGATGACGAATCAACCTATAATGAATTTTCCTTAGATCAAAATTCTTCTTATGAAAAAAATGCTCGACAAACTCAATCCATCGCGCATAAAGTTATTCTACCTTGCCCAGAACTAGAAGGTGTTTGGGAGAATTTATATTATAACAAAGATATCAAAATAAAGTTATTGAATTACTCTACTGCATCACTCAGATTAGCCTGGTATCTTGAGACCACCTCATCAAGTACTGATGTTGTTAATGAGATGATAAGTGCCAACAATAAAATGATACTACTTCATGGTCCTCCGGGTACGGGAAAAACTACCCTGTGTAAGGCGTTATGTAACAAACTTGCTATTCGAATGGCTAAAACAAAGAACTGTGTTGTTATAGACCAAGGATCATTACTGTACGAGTTATCTTGTAGTCGTGTGTTTTCACGTTGGTTTGGGGAGTCCTCTAAAAATATAACGCAGCTTTTCCGAGACATCGAGGCTGATATAATAACGGCTAACAAACATAATAATTTTGTGTTTCTTTTAATTGATGAAGTAGAAACAATCGCAACTTCAAGGATCAATTTATCCAATAAAAACGAAGCTTCTGATTCTGTAAGGGTAGTTAACAGTTTATTGACACATCTGGATAAACTTAAACGCTACCCCAATTTTTTAGTCTTGGCCACTTCCAACTTACTCGAGACTCTTGACACTGCCTTTGTAGACAGGGCTGATGGAGTTTTTTTCATAGGAAATCCAACATCAAAGGAGCTAAAATATATGATAAATTCCTCAATTGATAAGTTAATAAAAACAGGAGTTATAGTGGATCAAGATTCCTACAATTTAAGAAAATACGATGATGTTTTACAATTATTGGCAAATTTTTGTGAAGTATGTATAAAGAAGACAACATATCCCACCTACCTGAGCAATTATTGTTGTTCATATATCTGAGTATTTTACTAACAATTAACTTACCGTCCATTAACTCAAAATGGTAAATAAAAATAGAAACACAAATTTAATGGCCGAACGCTCAAGAAAATGCCAATATTATGCTTATCAGAGTATGCACATACATTTCCTGTGACAATGTGTACGTTTATTCTTGCATTTGCATCGATCATAGTTAAATGCTCTTCCAAATCCACCCAGTGAGTATAATTAAGGTGAAGGCTTATGCTTGACGCGAAAAGCATTATTTGAAGTCACTTCCAGGGAAAATGACTTACTCCGTAGTTTCTTCAGAGTGGTATTTTGTCCATATTAAATTTGTTAAAGCAGTATGAAATTTAATATAGTGGGGGTCTGAGGGGTCCCACGCAATGCCATTAACACCTTTAAATCACTCATTCAATGGCTAACTTTCCTTTCTTTTTTGTTCTTCTACTCTTTACCTCAATGCTGCAGTCATTTGCTGCACAAGGCTGACTTTATAACGATTTGAAAAAAAATTTTAGTTCAAATGTCAAAGTTCTAAGGCTGATGATGTGCGCAAGCTGTGCTGCCCTCATTTCATTTATAAACGACATAACTTACCTTACTACTCGGGGATCAATAACTGCAATCCTTATATAAAATTCTAGAATTGTATAATATTGGATCAAAAAATAGAGGAAGTTTCACTTTAAAAAGCAAGGTATTACAATTGCCATACTGGAGGTCCTGCGGCATATTAAAGGATAAGATAAGTTTGGGTTACTGATTTGTAATCCTATAAGCTATTATTTAATACATCAACACATATGACTACAATTATAGCAGCGTTGGCACTCCTGCCATATGTCAGCGCGACAACAACTACCACTACCAACACTACGAATGATATTCCAGCTTCACATTTCGGATCTTTTGCCATGGCTGTCGCCATGATCGGTCTATCTGAAATAGGTGACAAGACTTTCTTAATTGCAGCCCTAATGGCTATGCGCCATGCTCGTCTGCTGGTGTTTTCTGCCGCAGCTATTTCATTAACCATCATGACAGTTTTGTCAGGATTCTTGGGGCACACATTTGTATCTCTAATCCCAGAGAGCTATACAACATTTCTAGCTGGTATTTTGTTCCTAGTCTTTGCTTATAAACTATTGATAGAAGGTCTAGAAATGTCAAAAGATGCTGGTGTTGAAGAAGAAATGACAGAAGTTGAAGAAGAAATTGCTATCTCAACAATGAATGAAAAGATGGATGATATCGAAGGCGGTTCAGGAAAGGGTAAATATACTGATGCCGCATCTGGCCCAGTCAATCAAGTGAAGCAACTATTTTCAAAAGTATTTTCTCCAATTTGGGTTTCTATATTTTTAATGGTATTCCTTGGTGAGCTAGGTGACCGTTCTCAAATCAGTATCATCGCAATGGCCACTGATAACGACTACTGGTATGTTATCGCTGGTGGTGTCATGGGTCATTGTATCTGTACCGGTATTGCCGTCCTCGGAGGAAAACTATTAGCGACAAAGATCAGTATGAGAACTATCACCTTGAGCAGTGCTGTTCTTTTCCTGATCTTTGGTATTATGTACATCTACCATGCTTTCCACTACTAAAACAATCCTTCATATTTCCGATAATTGCTACGAACAGCATCCTAATGTCCGACATCGTTCCAAAGACCATCTAGTTCATTTTTTTATTGTAATATAAGTTTATAGACAAAACCCATTTCAATCACTTATTCATACAGCAATATTTTATATCCAAATATCATGGTTCATCTCAGGTAAGAAAATAATCAATCGTCCAACTTGTCCTGCATTATCTTCCGTCTCAGTATTCTCTTAATAGCTTCATCGGTTTTCTTCTTCAACAAATCCAACTGCGGTTGCAATTGAGCTTTGAAATCCGCGGTTTCTGATCCATTCTGTTCTAATATATGCTGCTCATCGTCAGCTAGCTCTTCCTGTTCAGAATTCACTTCCTCTACTAGTTGGCCTTCGTCTTTCACCTGCGAATCTTCCACATTTTGTTCGATGACCTCATCTCTGGGTAGAATGCTATTAGAAGTAGCAATATTACGCAATTGATCCAATCTCCTCTGTCTTTCCTCAGCCTGCTGTTTTAACAGAGACATTGCCACTATAGAATGTTATATATATAATTTTGTTCAGAGATGGACTAACCAGAAGGGAAAAAAATCCGTCGCAACATTACTGCACCCTAATAGTGTTAAAACCCACTAAACAATGGAAATATTTCACTCCACAACTAAGCTCAAAGTCAATTCCCCCAGTCAATAACCAGATTGGTAGAAATTCCCAGTACTTTGATGATAATGACATTTGCTGATGACAATTACAAGAGCAGAGAATGATCTCTTCCACCCGATATAGTAGTTTGTGATAACAGGAGCAGTAGAATACTAGATACAATTACTTCTGTATATTAGATAGCGGGGCAAGCAATTACACATGGCTCATTGATTGCTTGATATGAAGTGTGCACCATATACTAGGTTATATAGTACTATGTGAGCTGACTATCCCAATATATGATGGCCCACTATACACTCTTTACATCATGTGACTTATGAATCAAGAGATACATCCTCACAACCGTCGAGTATTACAAATTAATATGTGACTGTCTCCATTTAGACACCCGTACACCAACAAAATTAAATACTTCAATGTTTCTGTTGTGTTTGTCCATTTTGCAGTGGACAGGTGGATATTTTCAATAAATTTCCTATTAAAGTAATTAATGTCTATATAGTTTTCCACATTTCACGGATAGACCATAACACGCTCTAGTTTTTTGAAAAATTTCAACGGCAAGCTGTAACTACTCCAATGGTTGGGTGCCAATGAGCAGCATTCATGCTACGATGTGCGCGATTCTGCGATGCCCTTTGGTCTCTCAACTTTCTACAGGTAGTGGGCGGTTATTCTATCTCAATATATCTTGATTGTGTTCAGTTTGTATAATTTGGTGTAGTACAAGTCTTAACTTCTCTTCTTTTTAACTCATTCTTAGTTGTAACGACAAGAAAAGTACTGATCAAAGATGCCAAGTATGTGCTAATATGGACACCACTCTAAAGTGGAATAACTGAAAATGAGAATTGCACTTATATGAGGAAATGAATTGAGAAATTGAAAAATTGAATAAATGAGAAATTGAAATGAAATATAGAGGTGCTCGGGTCCCTCTCATGAAACGATTTGATTTGATATGAATACCATTGAGGAATATGAATATACTATCCGCAATATAGCTTACACCTTCACTAAGAGACTTGTTTCTAGAAGAATGTTTCTGATTACACACTACTGTACACAGTACGCTAAATTCCCGACACTTTAGTCGTACTATCATCTTAATAGCATGGGCCTATTTTTCTTCTCGGGAGAATTGAGGTTCTTTTAGCTTCCAAGATGACTATGGTAGTGTAATCTGCCTCTGTATGTTACCACTTTTGGTTATGTACATAGTACTGAATGTTCACTTGAAAAATTTAGAATCATAGTGTAAAGGTGATACTAGCTGTTTTGCGATTTGTAATTTGTTTCCTAGTATATGGTATTTAATCGTCTTGGTCTTTCATGGGTGTAGAAATCGTTTTGGATCCGTAGTATATGAATTCATGATATATGGTTATAAATCCATAGCAAGTTGAAATTCATCTCTTCTGTAGTCATCGTTGATGCTATTTCTTGGAGATTTCGAACCTCAATCACGACACACATATTTTACTGTGCAGTTATTACTCATTTTCCTGAGATATATTTCCATGGATCAAGTTTACTAACAGTTAATGCCTTTTCGAAAATAAAGCTATGTTTTATGAGGTACATTGGTTGATTTGTAACGTTTGTTGCGGATACGATCTACACTACACATTTAGCATAAAAGAAGTTAATTTTTGAAAACTGAAATAAATACAGGAGCCCCAAGAACTTACTCTAAGACCTACTCTACCCCAAAGAGACCTTACGAATCTTCTCGTTTGGACGCTGAATTGAAGCTTGCTGGTGAATTCGGTTTGAAGAACAAGAGAGAAATTTACAGAATTTCTTTCCAATTGTCCAAGATCAGAAGAGCTGCTAGAGATCTTTTGACCAGAGACGAAAAGGACCCAAAGAGATTGTTCGAAGGTAATGCTTTGATCAGAAGATTGGTGAGAATCGGTGTCTTGTCCGAAGACAAGAAGAAGTTGGATTATGTCTTGGCTTTGAAGATTGAAGATTTCTTGGAAAGAAGATTGCAAACTCAAGTTTACAAGCTAGGTTTGGCCAAGTCTGTTCACCATGCTAGAGTCTTGATCACTCAAAGACACATTGCTGTTGGTAAGCAAATCGTCAACATCCCATCTTTCATGGTCAGATTGGACTCTGAGAAGCACATTGACTTCGCTCCAACTTCTCCATTTGGTGGTGCCAGACCAGGTAGAGTTGCTAGAAAGAACTCCGGTAAGGCCTCCGAAGGTGGTGACGATGCCGCTGAAGAAGCTGACGAAGAGTAAATTAATTGAAAAGAACAATCTGATATAGACGATTTTTTTTATCTTATCTTATATATGATATCTAACTAGCGTCTCTACGCTATTCTTTTTTAATTTAATTGTACACTTCATCCCCATATCTAAAAAAATCGCATAATCAATTATAAAATCATTAAATATAAACATGAGCACCAAAAATAGTAACAGCTAGTGTATTGGAAAATAAATCCCAAGCAAACGAGTAGTATTTTCGTATTTACAATAAATTTTACTATACTATGAACCTCTATACTGTGATATGACTTGGTAACTACATAGACTCTTCTCTGGTACTCATGTGGTAATCGTCTATAGATATATCTCTATATTTTTTGAAATTATGATTGAAGGTTAGTTTTGTGACTACTTGAAGTGTACACCCATACACCAAAGAAATTGGCTTCTATTTTCTAGTTTTTTCCTTCTTCTTGGGGGGAGCAAGGTATTGCAGATTAACATTGTTTTGTGATTCCTGTCAAACGCTCCTCGCTGTGCTCTAGGATCGTTAGGCTCAAACAGCCTCCACTGGATGCCACGAGCCATACCAGACTTTTAGGAAGAGAAGTAAGCTCTGTTTCCGAGCCTAAACCTGGCGATGTTGTAATTGTTCGAAGGGGCCCCCTCCTAGTGTCTTCCTGCAAAATGATCCAACTGTATGCTAGGTTCTCGAAAGGCTAGGCTGGGGTACTCTTACCGGGAGTTGGACAGAGAGTGTCATTGCTTCTCTTGGGCGATCGGGAACTCAGCCTGGTGGGCTCATAGGGGGAGCACAGGTTCTAGGAAGGGACGCATCAAGTGTGCTCTCACACACTGGGAAGAGCTGAAACTCATCGAAACACGCAACTTTCACACTGAGATTGAATCCGTCAGGATGTTCTGTCAGTAGGCAATGGCTGTGCTTAATGGCGGTTAAAGATAACTGGTATTTGAGAACTTGTAGTCATAGTAGGGGTATTGGTACATTACTAGTAGCAGAACCGACCAAGACAAACGATATCAAGCAAAAATGGGTAAATCGTATGTTTAACTAGCGACAATTTGAATAGACTGCAGGACAATAATAGTCTCTATGGTCAGATAACCAGAGTGGTAGAACTATAGCTATAACTGAATTCCATATATGGATAATTGCTCAAAGGCACATTTGACAACCCGTGATAGCACATATCAGGTACTATAACCCTCCATAATGTGGTTATTACTGCGATAATTAGTTCGCTTATTGAAGGATAAAGTCTCAATGGATCAAACAAAATACACTATCAATTATAGAGATCCCATGCTTATAACTGTCATCACACTATGAATTCTCTGTACAATTATTATGGCAATCATAAAGTTATTAGTGGATATGTGGATTTTATATGTGTCCAGGACATGTTACAACAATTAAATGGGTTTTATATGTTAATGCTATAGCTTGTTCTGAAAACTACTGAAATTACAATCATTAAGAAACATCTACTAACATTTTGTTAATCAAATTTTTTTTCAAACCATACTCTCTAGACTTCCAGTGGATAAAAAAGTAAGCGAGCCACACCACATATTGTTCAAACGGGATTCTACTACAATGTGAATATCAAAAAATGAAGATCTACAAAGTAACTAATAGTTGCAAATGCTAATGGATACTAGAGGAACTATTTTTTTGGTGCTGTAGAAGATGAATATGTTTTTACACATAATATATGGTAGTGTTCAAGGTCTTTGAATGTAAACTGGAATGAATGTATGAGAGGATATTTGGGGGTTAAAAAAATTGATGATTTCGCATATTATTACAGTCACGGTTACAGATCTCGTACTCGTTACATGTTCCAACGTGACTTCCGTAAGCACGGTGCTATTGCATTGTCCACTTACTTGAAGGTCTACAAGGTTGGTGACATTGTCGATATCAAGGCTAACGGTTCCATCCAAAAGGGTATGCCACACAAGTTCTACCAAGGTAAGACCGGTGTTGTCTACAACGTCACCAAGTCTTCCGTTGGTGTCATCGTTAACAAGATGGTTGGTAACAGATACTTGGAAAAGAGATTGAACTTGAGAGTCGAACACGTCAAGCACTCCAAGTGTAGACAAGAATTTTTGGACAGAGTTAAGTCTAACGCTGCCAAGAGAGCTGAAGCCAAGGCCCAAGGTAAGGCTGTCCAATTGAAGAGACAACCAGCTCAACCAAGAGAAGCCCGTGTCGTCTCCACTGAAGGTAACGTTCCTCAAACTTTGGCCCCAGTCGCTTACGAAACCTTCATCTAATCGTGTTTGTCTTCAAAGGAATACGTATCTCTACTTTTTAAACAGTATCATTTTTTACATTTTTTTTAAAATAAAAAATATAACAAACCACATAATCATAAGATATATTATTACTATTAGTATTATTATTTCCTGTTCTCTTATCTCACGTATATCTCACCGAGAAGGATAGGCTCAAAGGCAACCCAAACACCGTTTATTGCTCGAATAAATCAATTAGCAATGCGGTGATACCACATAAGTTATGAAGTTGTTTCGTCTATTTTTAAGCTATCACATTTAGAGCACAATGTACTACCATGCGATAAAGATTTAGCAAAATTCAGCCTCTGTATTGCTATTATGTATTCTTATTGCTTCTGACGAGCTTTTATCAACCTTAGCTCATCGCATCGAAAGAAAAAGCCCCGGGCCTATCAACCACCCCCACTATAAAAAGTGCAAATGTCCGATGTCAACACTCGAACATAACACTGATTAACTCACACCACTAACCGCCAAAAGAATAGACAATAGCATACTAAGATTACATTTATCTGCAAAGGTTATATCGTGATATTGCCACTTTGAAAGAATAGGCTAGGATACAACGACGTTGCTAAAGCAAGGGGAGTTTCAAACATACCGCCTCAAGATTTCAGGAACCCCATTAAAAACATCTTTAAGGAGCATAAAATAACATACCCGAAGGTTATCATTGGAACTAAAGCTACAAAAGGAGTATTTTTCAGTTAAAGTTGAAAGTTTTAAATTAAGAGATGCCGTTAATACCTGACTCTATACAGTCGATAGGGGTTTTTCATGTGGATGACCCTTTCAACCCTATGCCAGATCCAGGTGATGCTGATCCTGAGACTGTCGCTTTTGCATTTTTTATAGGAATTGCGGTTGTATTTTCACTGTTATTGATTACATTAGTATGTACTGCTGCTTATCTAGTTTGTACCAGCTCTTACGAAGGTGAATACGATGAAGAATTAGCTAATAATGGAGATGGTAGTAGACGTGGTATCTTGAATTTCCGACCATTGTTTGGTAAAAAGAACTCAAATGGTTTGCTATTAGATTCTAATTTTACTAATCCAGGCGAATTTGATGACAACGAGGAGTTTATCGAGCGGGAACGTGAAGCGCTAATAAAGATGTCACCATTTGAAGTAGATTCTTATATGAGAGCCAAAGAATTTCAGATAGTGTCGCCACCTGCTGTCCAAGAGTTTGGTACGTACCTTGACTCAAAAGATTTGCAGATGATTAAAGATAGAGGCATACAGAGCTACTATTTCATTCCTAGTATTAATGACAATGTCGATAAAAGTGGCCATTTTTTGCCAAGCTTTTTAGTACAAGATAAATTAGAGGTAGAATTTACCAGATGGAATAAAAGTTCTTCAGCAGTGCTCAACTATCCATTACCATACAACAAAAAGGATGCTGTTTATTTTGAAGTAAAAGTTTACAATCATAAACCCAACTCCAATTCTATATTCAGTATTGGTTTGGTGACTGTTCCTTACCCATATTTCAGGATTCCCGGAATGTGTAAATTTTCTATTGCTTATGAGTCAACTGGTAAGCTAAGGATTAATGACCCATTCTTTCCTAGCACCTTGCTACCTAAATTAGTTGAAGGAGATGTAGTTGGTTTTGGGTATAGGTTCAAGACAGGTACTATATTCATTACGCACAATGGTAAGAAATTGATGGATGTTACACAAAATGTCGGTGTTGAGCTTTTCATAGCACTAGGCGCAATGAATGCTTCATATACCCGAACGTACACAAAAGATGGCTTACTCGAGGATCCAGACAACATTGAACTAAGAAATGCTCTAGCAGAAGGGAGGGAACTCAAACTCAGCAAAGATATTCAAAATCCTCATAACCCAATGGATGAGACAAAATGGGACATAATTGACTCAGATGAGATCGAACTTCATGTAAATTTAGGACAAACAGGATTTGTTTTCATAGAAGCAAATGTCAAGAAGTATGGTTTTGGGAGTGTTTTCGGGGAAATAGGAATACCTCCAGCTTATAATCCCAATGATATACAAAAAGACAAACTGATACAAAAAGGGGAAGAACTACCTCCCCAATATCCTGAGGATACAGAGAATTTTGGGTTATTTGGTAATCTAAAAATTAAGAGTCACATAAAAAACCCATTGAAAGAAGTTAGTAGTAATCCTTCTGCTCCAGAATTAATCCAAAAAAAGCTCAAGACACCTATCGTGAAGACTCCAAAAGTCGGAATATATGAATTTACCACCCCAATTGACAGAAAGAGGGAAACGAATATGCAGCCATCAATAAACCCTCCTGTTTATGAAATTAACGATACTAGACAATCTTCTCCGGAAATTACGAATGAAACGATATCAAATGAAGAAACAGTATCAAGCTCCTCTAAGGCAGAGCCGGCTTTGCAACATGGGCAATCAAATAAAACACCAAATAAACGGCAAAATAAGAAGACGAAGCAAAGAAAAAACAAAAAGAAAGGAAAGAAAAATAAATAAAATCAGTGCATCGTTATCCCTTCAGAGGGCAAAATAACATTATAAAAACTATATGAAAAATACCCCAATTTATCACTTAACTTGCATAAGACTTTATAATTTTTTATGACCATTTATATACTACCTAGGAAAGTTCTGATAAGTCAGCTGGCATTGGCTTAACTTTAATCTTATAATATTTCTCTATCTCCTTCATACGCGAGGCATCAATTTTTGTTAGGAAATTAATTGCCACACCTTTTCTTCCAAATCTTCCACTTCTACCAATTCTATGAACATAGTTTTCTGTGATTTCCGGTAAATCATAATTTATTACCAATGATACTTGCTGTACATCAATACCCCTCGCCCATACATCGGTCGAAATCAGTACCCGGGATTGGCCTGTTCTAAATTCATTCATAACTCTATCTCTCTCATCTTGCTTCATATCACCATGCATGGAGATAACTGCAAAATTGGATTGTTTTAGCTTGTGCGCTAACCAGTCTACCTTTTTTTTACTATTACAAAATATAACACACTGAGTAATTGTTAGGGAGTCGTAAATATCACACAATGTATCAAATTTCCATTCTTCTTTTTCGACATTAACGTAGTATTGCTTAATGCCTTCCAGTGTTATCTCATCTCTTTTAACCAAAATTTTGACAGGATCATTCATAAATTTCTTAGTTATTTCAAGAATTTCAGGACTCATGGTGGCACTAACAACCACCACTTGTGAAGTTCTTGGCAATTTAGTGAAGATATCATAAATTTGGTGTTTGAAACCCAGTGTATCGCTGAGAAGTTCATCAGCTTCATCCAAAACTAAAATCTGGACATGTCTAGTCTCTATCAATCGTCTTTTTATCATATCTAGAACTCTTCCTGGTGTACCACTAATGACTTGGCAACCATGCTTTTGAATTTTCTTCAAATCATCTTTCATAGTTTTACCTCCAGTCATTGCATAGGCCTTGACGTTCATGTAGTCACCCAAGTTTGTGACAACTTTACCAATCTGAGCAGCCAATTCTCTAGTTGGAGATAAAACTAGTGCTTGCAAATCATGTTTCTTTAGATCAATAGCTTGCAACATACCAATCGTGAATGTTGCAGTCTTACCAGTACCGGACTGTGCTTGTGCAATAACATCTTTGCCGGAAATAATTTGTGTTATAGCTCTAGACTGAATAGCAGATGGTGCTTCAAAGCCATACGAATATATGCCTCGCAATAAACCCTCTTTCAGATCCATAGACTCGAAGGTGGCAGATATTTTTAGTTTCTTAGAAGACTTAAACTTTAATTTTAAGTCATGTTCTCGGTTGAAAGACATAGTTGTTTGTGTAATTTTCTGTGGTTCTCAAGTTTTCGATTATACAAGCACTTTGATTCAACAAATAATAGTAAATTGTAAAATATTTTTGAAATGTGACTAAGTTAGCTCTCATTTGATCGACTATATTGAATGAGCTCATCGCAGCCTTGTGCTGCTCATCGAATTTTTTTCAAGTTAAAAATCGGCGATGAGCTGCAGTGGATGAAAATCAAATAATAAACCTACATACTTTAAATTGCTATTTGATCTGCAGAAATAGAATGACTTCATATTACCTTTGAACAATCAATTTTCTAAAGTGACTAGAGTTATTTTAGAAGAATAAACTTTAAATACTCAAATTATAAGTATGGATAAGCGTATACTTCTACTAATTGGTGGAGGACATGATACTGGTGTCAAGTCGATGAGCAATGAGCTGAAGACGAAATTTGACAGCCTGTTTCCTGAGTCGAATATCAAAGTTATTGATATAGACTATGAACAGGAATATATGATATCACCAGCACGGATTAAGAGAAGCTATTCTAACGAAGATTACGATTTTGATGTTCTCTACAATACATTAACACATCAATCGGAACATAAAGCAGAAGGGGAGGTTGATATAATAATTGTATGTGGTTGTTATGCACTTTACAATCAAAAAATCAATGAATTGGCAAATTTGAGAGTATTTGTTGAAAGTGATGGCGATGTTAGGTTGATTAATAAAATTAGGTCAGAAAATATTGACAACTCAGAACAACTAGCAACCACTCTTCAGGAGTATCTACAGAACCTACGACCTGAGATGGAGAATTATATCGAACCAACTAGAGTGCATGCTCATTTAATAATCCCATACGCAAATAAGGACTCTGGTGTGGCTATTATTGTCGATGGTATGGTCAAAATTGTTAATGAGGTCTCAAATTCTGGATCACCAGACAGACAAAATTCGAAAGAAATAGCTAGAAATCAATTATACGACTTCTTGGGTGAAAGCATGGATAATGAACGCAGCAGATATTACGATTTGGCTTAAAGATGTTCTCGCATTGCATTTGCATATAAATATTTAATTATACCTTTACAATCTAAGCATTAATGCAAGCATATAATTCCTTCAGTATGTAAGTATTTACTTTCAATGGAGATAGTTTGTGAATTTCCAAGATTTTTATCTTTGTTCTTCAAGCAAATGTTCAAACCACTATTATCACCAAAATATTAAACACCTGCGAAATAATTAAAGCGCCAGGGATGGAATAATAATATGCTACATCACTATCATCAGTTCATGGTTTTTAATAAAGAAAAACGAATATATATTTTAAATGCTATAATTTAATGCTGCAATATTATATAGCAATCAAAGGTCTTCATTGCTGATACTTCAAGGTGACATATAATGACAGGAACATTACGGCAAAACCGAAATATATCAACAGTAAGCTCAACCTTCTGTATAACCTGTCCTCCTTAGTCATAGTATGTCCAATAGCCAAGGCATCTGTACCAATCAGCTTATAACCAAATAAACCCGGAAGAATAAATGAAATTGATGTCGATCCTGTTGCACCAACTAATGAAAGAACTAAAGCAAATGACTTTACATTCAGAGCCATTGCATACATACTTACCAAAAGCAATGCTGTAATTATATAAAACCTTGTCTCCGGGAAAGGGACGTCATGCTCAACGCCATTCAGCCCACCTTTGGGCGATTCTTCCTCATGACCATGCTCCTGATATATAACGTTATTACTGTCCAAGATATCTTCATTTAATTCCTCACAATCATTAACTTCATCATCATTAATAATTAAGTTAATGGGTCTGGAGGTATGTGTTTCAGCTGTGACATAATTAGAAGCTTCAGAATCCCTTGCTGAAATTTCGGGCGTAAGACTCGACTTCTCAAATTTGATGATAAACCAGACAACTATGTTATTAATCGCAGTTCTCAATGGATGAAATAAAAGTGGAAATGTGAGAATCAACATCATAGCTAGACAGAATTTACCTATTCCGATAGCTAATGAATCGGAGTCGTAATTCAAAAGAATATTTCCCATTGTTAGACTACCAAAAGTCAGATAACCAAACAAACCAACAAATAAAAATAAAATGGTTGATATTAAAATAGAGCTATCCACTACCTTTCTGACGTTAGTCATGGAATTATCCTGCAGCTCATTAACGATTGTGAATATGTTCATAGCGCCGACATAAGCGAAGATAATAATGGAAAACGTTGACAATAATCCCTTATAATCATAAACTTTAAACCATGAGATTTCTCCTCTTTCGAAACTAATCTCAGGTGCGAATGCAACATCTGTTAGATACCTGAACCCAATTAATAGCGATAAATATAGAAGTGCTATCACTCCCACAATACTAGAATATTTCAAGTTGTCTAGTTTCTTTAAACAGCATAGAGGAACAACAAGTATAGCAGATAACAATATCCAGTATTTCCTCTCACCACCAAATAAATCAGGGAAAAAGTCTCCCACGAGCACTAGATAGCTTAGTCCTACCCCAAAACATTGTACAACCATAGCCAAATCAAAAAGTGGAGCCAAAGATGGGTACGTAAGCATACATATAGTGAAGAATGAAGAGTTCCTGGGGTTTATCAGTGTCTTTGAGCATTTGGCAAGTAATATTAATCCAAAGCTAGATGTGACTGCTGCCAAGAAGATCAATAACAACCCGACTGCAACACCATCATTCTTGAAAGCAAAGGGTATAGCAAATAAGCCAGCACCAACAATGGTCTTCACTAAATTTGTAATCGACGATCCAACTGTAGCAGTAGGGTTGTCTATCATAGCTGTGAATACAACAGGGTTTTGGTGAGTATTTGAAGTCTTTCGGAGTAAACACCGCTCCCTATAAATGTAATCAATTTATAGAATAGTTCAAAAAAAGCACACCCTCAACAAAGCAGTGCAAACTTTAGTTCAGTAAGCCACAGTAATTAGATAAGGCTAACTAGCTCTTGATCTCCTGATCTATATGGATTCTACTTGATGAGGTGATTCATCAGTATTTTGCTTTGTTGTCATCGATTTTTGTTATGATCCGGATTTGTTACAAGAAGCAATAAACAGGAGTATCAAACAAATACCAAATAATTTAAATAGGAGATCAGATACAATAAGCGTTACATGCTTGTATTACCTACTGTTACATACTCTGTGTGGATTATTCTGAGAAAGTTACTGATAATGTTTTAGATTTATTTCTTCTTGTCCCATTTAATATTTAAGTTGAATATGTAAGGTTATAGTTTTAGTCATTAGGGAAGTATTCCTGCCATAGATTCCAAGCGATATAATTATTTAAAGTCACTGAACAAGAACCTTCTACCGTATAGTACTGTGTTACCTAACGCCAATGTAGACAATGCTAATGGCCACACTCTTCCGTATCTCAGAGCTTTAACGGATCCTTTACCACTCACTATCATATACAGAGCTGACCATGCAGTAACAAACCCTGCACCATTCTCTAAGTCACCATCATTTATAATGTATGCTCCCAGCAACTGAGCACCACCGAAAAGCATCGCTGCTTTATTGGATGGGCCTATCGTTCTAGTAGAATTTCTCGATGAAGGCATCGAGAGTACATTCTTCATAACACCTTTTGCAGACGATGCTGGCGATGTCATCCCTGCAGTAGCACTCATCTGTGGTGATACCATAGGTGTAGCCAAAAGGGCTAACCCATTCACCACCGCCGGATAAGGTGTAGCGGTCAACTGATATGCCTGTGCGCTCAACGATTCGTTCTTACCAACACTCGCCATTTCTAATAATGTAACTATGGTTGTATTACACTTGATGAATTGATAGATAAACTCAATTGCCTATACCTAATATACTATTTTATTTTCATTATATATTTAATTGCGATGAGGGATGCCGAATAATCTAATTCCAATGAATTTAATGAGCTTCTGTCAGAGAAAGTGCCGTACAAGGAAAGCAAATGGGTAACTTTTCAAGACCCTTAAAATGCTTTATTATCTGGTCATGGAAGAGTCACATGATTATTCCATGAAAGCCGTAGCATATAGAGCTCAACAGTCTCACAAGTACCTATTTGTAATCATTTCGGATATTGTAATATTTAATAGAGCTAATAATAGTACTTCTTTATTCTTTTATATTGGTATTTGAAAATAATATATTATACATTAATTTTACAATTTTGGCATCCTTTTGACCAAAAAAAATATTAATAATATTTACTGCATTTTTTAATTTCGAAAGGAGTATCTATGATCTTTCACCTCTCAATCTTCTGGCCAACTTGATATCCTTCTTTTGAATGGTAACACGCTTGGCATGGATGGCAGCCAAGTTGGTATCTTCGAACAAGGAGACCAAGTAGGCTTCGACGGATTCCTGTAGAGCACCAATGGCAGAGGATTGGAATCTTAGATCGGTCTTGAAATCTTGAGCAATTTCTCTAACTAATCTTTGGAATGGCAACTTTCTGATCAATAGTTCAGTAGACTTTTGGAATCTTCTGATTTCTCTCAAAGCGACAGTACCTGGCTTATATCTGTGAGGCTTCTTGACACCACCGGTAGATGGAGCGGACTTTCTGGCAGCCTTGGAGGCCAATTGCTTTCTTGGTGCTTTACCACCAGTAGACTTTCTTGCGGTTTGCTTTGTTCTAGCCATAATGGATGTATTTGTTTGTCTGTTCTAATTTGTAGTGAATAAAGGAATATTGAAATAATACTTGAAAGAACTTTCTGAAAGGGTACTCTACGAATCTACAAAATGTCACCAACTTATATACAACCTTTCAAGACAACAAATGGGTAAACAACCTAGTAAACAACCATTGAAGCAAAATTCAAATAACGTGTTTGGTGTTTCAGCAATTCTATAATATGTATACGATTTATTGCTACACCAAAGAACACGTATGAATTTTTAGAAGTTTTGCAGGAAATTCACCAACCATTCTTCAGCTTCGTGTTCACTACTATATGTTAACTGCGTTCCATAACGCCAGTCAGTAACATGCTACTATTATCACAAACCTGCTATACTTCATTATGGTATGTTACAATTCCAACTATTTCGCGTCCCAGAAGCTTTGATTTTTTCAAATAGTGTGGTACTGCATTTTCTGAGCACAAAAAACCTAAATTTCGCGTTTGTTTACACTTTCTCGAGAACAATAGTAAAAACTTGAAATAACTAGCTCAAGGCAATACTAGGCGTGTTTTCAATAGCAGTAACTAACTCGAGTGTACACGACTTCGAATGGCATTCAAATTTGGCTGGTGACACTATTAGGTCAGTTTAACATATATATAAAAGCGGCCTATCTTCAAGAGTAAATTTATTTCTCAATTGCGTTTTATTCAGAATTATTCTTTACTTCCAAAAACTACAACAATAAATATAGTAAATAATGTCCGGTAGAGGTAAAGGTGGTAAAGGTTTGGGTAAAGGTGGTGCTAAGCGTCACAGAAAGATCCTAAGAGATAACATTCAAGGTATTACCAAGCCAGCTATTAGAAGACTAGCAAGAAGAGGTGGTGTTAAGCGTATTTCTGGTTTGATTTACGAAGAAGTTAGAGCTGTTCTAAAGTCCTTTTTGGAATCTGTCATCAGAGACGCCGTCACTTACACTGAACACGCCAAGAGAAAGACTGTCACTTCTCTAGATGTTGTCTACGCTTTGAAGAGACAAGGTAGAACCCTTTACGGTTTCGGTGGTTAAACGTTGTTTCAACTGTACAAAGCAGTTTTGTATATATCACAATATTCATCAATACTGGGTTAGAAGCAAGTAAGGCTTTTTTTCAATTACATTAACGCATAGACGTATAATTAGTATGGTCAGGTAGTTGTATTTTATATTTCTTATAATTTAAGTATCGTTTTAATTTAACCTGTTTACCATTAAACACACAATTCGACAATGCCCAATTGATTTAGGGACTCATAAATTTTATGTTAGCATTTTAAAACACCTCCTAAGTTAGACTGCGTAAAAATGGAAGATTGTTATTAAAATAAGTTATAGAATTGAACGTTTCTTATATACTGTTAAAAGTCATTACATGAATTGAAAAATTTGTTGATAAGTTGGGAATACTTGACTTATCAATTTTTATTGCTTATCAACCTTAAAGGGTGCAGGTGGTTGGCCCGTCAACTCTCTTATTAGAGCAATGTCTTCGGAGACCTCCTCTGTTTTCAATGATTGAAGCGGTGGTGCAGTCTTCATAGAATATCGCTGCGTTCCCCTTGGCTTCTTCTTATCCGAGCTTGACTTGTTACCATCTTTACCTCCAACGTTCTTGTCCCCAAATAACAGGTTGTATAACTCTGAACTATCGCCAATACTTTGTAAAAATTCAGTATCTGAATTCATATCGGTTCTGTACCCCCCACTATTATTCTGTCTTTGGGAACCCCTACCAGAAGGACTAGCGTAAGGATTGGCACCATATCGACCACCATCTGAGTCCTCTGTATTATAACTTTTACCATAGTTATAACCATCGCCGTTAATACCACCACTAGTATATCCACTAGTGGCATTTCCACCGTTTCCACCTTCCAGACCGGAACCTTCTCTTCCAAGAACAACTCTTCTTCTCAATGACCTCCTCTCATTGCCGAACCCCGATAAACCAGTATCAGTGGCACTCTCATTTGCAGTATCTCTCCCAAAATCATTGGAAGAGGATTCCCACCCGCTTGCGGTGTGACTCCTTGTGTTTTTTTGATAGTGCGGCCTGTCGTAGTCCATAGAATAAGTATGAATATTTGCAACATCCATAAGAAGCCTTTCTTCTTGTAGTTTTTTAGTTTTCATCTCGATGTTTTGATAGAGTCTCTCTTTACATATTTTGACCAACCTCTCATGATCTTCTTTAGTTTTCTCAATCTCCTCTTGAAACTCTATTCCCGATCTGTACACCCTATACTCTTCATAAAGTCGCAGTCTCACAAGTTCAAGATCTCTTGCCTCTTCCAAGTCCCTCAGTTTCCGCATAAATAACTCATTATTACCTTGATGCAAAGAAGTCAGATCGGTTTGCAAGGAGGTCAACCTGTCTCTGTAGTAAGAATCTCTCTCCAATATAAAACTTTGCTGAATTTTACCAACCCGGTTCTCAAGATTAACTCGACGCTTGTCCTTCCTTGGAACATCCTTGGAAGTAAGCCTTTTCTGTACTTCCATCTCTTCCATTACTGCTATTATCCGCTCGTTTATTTACCTTCTAGTGCCTAAAATTACTATTAAAACCTAAGGAAAAACACACCGATAGCTAAATTAGTAATGCCAGTGTAACGAGAAACTGTATACTTGTTTAAAACCCAGCAAACCTGCTATTAGTTACATGCAAAAGTTCCTGAAATGTTTGACTTTTCTAAACTTTTTTTTTCTTCACTCTGTTGCGCTTTTGAAGGGTTTCCCGGTTTTTTCGATGATGCCCTTAGAAAGATATTGCAAGTTAACAAAGCCAAATTGAATAAACTAATGCTATGAAAATGATTTTGATTAAATATGTTAAAACTTAGTTTAAATATATACATTTATGTGTTTTTGGCTACCCAAGCATCGTGACGCTTGATTACTTCCGGTACTATCAGCTCTTCTATGGTCTTCACGGAGTTATCCAATCTAATCCAATCACCATCACGGTTTGTCGAAGACACAAACACTACCTCTTTGTTTCTTGTCTGTAGTAAGTTACCTATCACCAGTTGGTGGTTGTATCTATCTAGTGCAGTAATTGCCTTGTGGATCAGTATGCGTTCATCGGTCTCTAGCTTGAAAGACACTATCATGGCTTGCGATGCCCAAGATTCAACTAATCTTCTCAGGAATTTAGGAACAGGGTCTAAGTTGACTATTAGTTTCCCGTCCGCTGTGGTCGTAGTGGTGTCATCACTGCTGTTATCTCCGTCAAGCTTGTAGTCTCGGGACTGGATCTTGTGCTGAGGCATACGTGAGTGTGGAACGAAGAAGTCGCTCACTGCTGCTGCCAGGTAGAACAGACTACCACGAGAGTCCAGCAGCTTTGCTACGCTTTTCAACGACCACAGATATTGATTAACAGTGGTAAAGGGTAGTAGGAGCAGCTTCTTCTCCTCAGAGACGTATAAGTCGTAAAGCCTCTTATTCTCGAGCACTTGCTCCTTGAACTCGGGCTTCACAACCCCATCTTTGTCAATGAAGTCCAGGAACGAGTTCTTCAAGTTATGCGTAAACTTCCTGTTGTAAGGTGTCAACGAGAACTCTCTATGCAAGAATATGACGCTGTAACCGTTCTTGAGGAACTGCTCAGCACTTGCAGCACCACGCGTACCAGCAGAGAAGTTGTCAATGAACCTCACTGTGTTGTTCTCCAAGGGCACTGTGGTACCACCAGAAGTCACTAACACTATCTTGTCCCGGCCTTGCTCGTGCTGGTACTCGATAAACTCACGGGTATCCTGTATTAGCTCATCCATATAAGCCGGCCTAGGATTATTGTGGAAGAAACTAGCCTCTTCAGAAGTCTGTGCCACTGGGAACACATTCTCACTGATACTCCGGTCGATGGCATGCTCGACCTCAGTGATGGAGGTATGAATGTTCGGCCTCCCGTTGCTATATGGTGGGACCATGATGAAGTGTATCTACTAGTCTATACCGAGTATCTTTCACAAGCTTTTAGAGCCTACAGGAAAAGGATAAAAACTCTGTTTAGCTTTTATAATTAATCCAATAGCAATCGTTTAAATTACAAGACACAATGGGGGAGAATTACGGGAAATGACCGACATTTATTTCACAGAAATTGCCGTACAAAGCATTACTCATGCCCTCGGAAGCTAGTTCTGTTGACATAGCCAAACAAATGATAGAGTATATACATCAGCATAGGACTGCATTGACAAGAGATCCACTATATTATGGCTAAAATTTATCATATAATATTGTTGAAAGTGTAGGCAATATGGGTAATATGGATGTTCTGCAATTGTTGCAAAAAAATGAAATTTGCGAATAGGTGAATAAAAAAAATAAAATGGTCTCTAGCGGGATCGAACCGCTGATCCCCGCGTTATTAGCACGGTGCCTTAACCAACTGGGCCAAGAGACCATTATGATTTTTTGACAGTTAAATTTGCAGAATGAGGTTTTGAGAGCTTGAGTAGAATTCAGGTTGTGACAGTCAGTCCTTTAATATAGAACCGCAAGGAGTCAATAAGGCTATTGGATTTACTTGGTAACAATTTATTTCACATGTATGCACTCATTGTGATGTGCCAGAATACTGTTTGTGCCTATGTGGTAAACCCTGAGTGGTTTATGTCGATAAACCCGGTAATTTTAGCTATTTTCGATTAAGGCAAAGTTGGCTGGGTGCAAGAATCAAATAGAAGACAGGAAATAGGAAGTAGCTATAATGAGATTATCCTGAATTTAAATACCGCTTATATTTGTAAAATCCCGCTTCAATACTCGCTGTTATTTCCTCACTTGTTTCAACACACTCACATTTTTTATCATGCCCATTGTGCAAAACAGAAAAACAGCTCAAAACTGTACAAGATAAAAGTATTCTAGTAAACATCTAAATGAATCAGAATATAAATAGTCTTGAAATCGGATAATTTTCAGGCTAAGCTCTTGCCAAGAAACACATACGATTATATACTTCTAAGATTGCTGTGCTGAATGTCTCCAGGTAGTGGTGAAGAGAGTCCGTTGCGAGACATTGTGAGGTCGACCAGCAGTTTGAAGATAGATGATTTGATCAAGAATGAGTCAGATATAATACGGATTTTAAACCAGCAAGAAGACTTGCTTATGGACAATGGTCGGGTACGAAATGTGCACCATTTAGTTGATGAAGACAACCTATTACGAGAAGAATTCGACAAAGTGCTGAAGCAATTTCATGGTAATGAAGATAACGAGCTCAAGATTAAAGGTAACGAGGAAGATATTGACGATTTATTCGATGAAGAAGAGCATAAAAAATCATCAACTGGGCTTCTACTGAGCTGTGATAGCGAGGTAACGCCACCAGAGAACTTCAGTCATGTTGTTGGCGAAATATATAGAAGTAGCTTCCCTAGAACCGAAAACTTTGCCTTTTTGCAAAAACGTCTAAAACTCAAATCTATTTTGGTTCTTATACCGGAAGAGTATCCTCAGGAGAATTTAGATTTTATGGAAAAGGCTAACATCAAGTTATTCCAGGTCGGCATGAGCGGTAATAAAGAGCCCTTCGTCAATATCCCATCCGATCTACTAACGAAAGCATTAGAAGTAGTGCTTAATCCAGAAAACCAACCAATTCTTATACACTGTAATCGTGGAAAACATAGAACTGGATGTCTAATCGGATGCATAAGGAAGTTACAAAGTTGGTCCTTAACAATGATTTTCGATGAATACAGAAGATTTGCTTTTCCCAAAGCAAGAGCCTTAGATCAGCAATTTATCGAGATGTATGATGACGACAAAATCAAAAGTATAGCAACACAAAACAAATGGCTCCCGTTACAATGGTAATACGCATATGCCATTGGATATAATAAAATTCAATAAGTACTCACTCGTATATACTTTTTTCCGGATAAAGTAAATAAAAATATGTTTCATTAAATTCTTTTAAACTTCTATAATTCAGCAATTGTCTAACATATATTTAACCTAACGCCACATAAATTTCATGCAATAGAGAAAAAATGTAAATATAACACATACAGATGCAGTTACATGGAGTAAACTTTTCAGTTATGCTTGCATCATACCATAAATGTTAACAATGCGATTTGTTGACACAATTAGAGATGATACGCTAATGTGGTTAATCTATTGGCAAAATATGCATTTTAGATCCGTGAAGTCATGCAAATCACAGTTGTTAGATACTGGTCTATCAAAATAGAGTGCCCTAATGATTTGCCTTACATTGTATAAGCCAACCATTCCAAGAATATTCAACCACCTACGTTGGTATAAAACCAAAAAACAATAAATATTACTTGAATTTAATAAGTCCTAATGATATAGGAATATATTCAACATTTACTGATTCTGCTGTTGATGGTGCCTTTCAAAATCATTTCTCACCATTTCCTCTTTCTCTTCAATGTTGAATAGTTGGTATAGCTCTACCTCTCCCTTCTTCAAATGTGTCACATCCATCCATTTTTCAAAACAAAATGTGATAGTATCTTCTACCTCAGCCGGTTTACTAGGACATCTACAACGACAACCGCTACCCCCTTCAATTGGAGTATCATATCTAGTCCAGGAGCTCCTCTTGTATTTCTTATTAGCGGGCTTGTATTGGAATTCGTTTAAATCAGGTGAGTTCTTTGGACAATGTTTCAAAATGGAATGCATATACCCAATATCTCTAAAATAATGTATATCGTCTACGTCTAGAGTCAATGCTAATCCAATAGAATGTACTGGTGCATCCCCCCAACGTTCTTTCCAAAAACCACCACTAGCTTCTAAATATTGGAAATAACTGTTGTAGACTTCGTTATCAAAAACATCCAATCTTGCTATCTCGAAGTTTGACCAGAAATGACATAAATTATATTCTTCTCCCTCAAATTCATCTTCGATTAGTGGTACCTTTGACCTAGCCCTGTTCACCAAGAACATCAACCCTACGTCATCGTCTGCAGTTTCCGATTCAAGTAAATGGTCGATAGCTACCTTCTCTGATAACTTGGGTTCCACATCACCACCAAATTTTACCCACTGATGAAGATCATCTCTAACCATATTTTCATAGTCAGTAAATTCATCTCTTCCTTTATCGGTCTTCAGAATATCATAATTTGTTGCGAAAAGCTTCCAAAGTGTCCCCACTTTTACGCCATACTCTCTAATAAATGCCTTTGTGTACCTAAACAAGTTCGGCACAGTCCAGTAAATTTCAGGTATAATCATGGTGAATGCATACTTTTTATTTCTTCTATGCATTTCAAAAAATGGATCATATGTCAAATCACAGAAAAACTCCACATCAGGTTCTAACCTCCAATACCATTCATATTTCTGCATCAATGGATGTTTGTAAAATATGCCCGAATAGAACCGACACATCTTATGGTATGATTCCATATTACCATACAAGATACCTCTGTCTCCCTGATCGGTTATGGCATTCTGATATTCGAATGTGTTTCTTACTTCTTCTGGAAACTCCCATTGACTTTCATCTAGTGTACCAAATTCGATATCAGCATCTGTAGCTTCACGTATTGATTTCTTAAATTCTTCGCTGAACGGTTCGTCATTCAGGAACACGTATGGGTATTTAAACCATTGATTGAAATGCGCTTCAATGCTATTCATTGAAGACAATACATCCTTCAATTCGTTATTCCGCGTAAGCATGACAAAGGCTGCATTCATCTTCTTATATTCTGGTGCTTGTAAATATCCCTCTGTGTTCACACAACCATAGTAGAATGGTGCATCTCTTTCGGTACCCAAATCCTGCTCGGAGTAAAATCGTATATCAGTTCGAGAAGGGTAAGTATAATATAAGAATGTCCCACAAATAATGGCTGTAATATACATATATATCGCAATGGTTGACAATAGCCAATCTAATACTTCCTCTACTGCATCATTTACCCACCTTTTGACCTTTACCCTCATCCTTGACTTGGTATTAATACAACTGCTTCGAAGTTTGATAGATAGTTTAAATAACCATCAGTTGGCAAACGGTATAATCCCCACTAGTTACAATAGATTTAATATCCAAACACATATAGCTAGTCCTAAGTCCAAACTTCTTATCTTTTATCATAGTAGTCATTATCTGGATCAATTTTATAATTTTTTTTTTCACTCTATTTAGAGCTCATCGCGATGAGCTTTCCAGCTTTTTTTTCACTCACAGTATAATAGACTTTAATAAAGGCTGTGTATTGTAAAACAGCGATACAAATGGTGTGACATAACAGACTACAAAACAAAGGAATAATCTATATTATCAATAAGTGCTTGCTACTATGGTGGTGGAGTTAGTTGTACGAGATTTGAAACTGCTCAAACCAATAAAGACTATATTAGAAAATGAAGGCTTGTTTGTTAAGCCTATATATTCTGAAGGTGAAGACAAGATCATTAGAACACGGATCAGTGATTCAAACCATCAATTGCTAGAGAGTCTCGGTACTGGAGTTCTGATACGTGAAATCGATGGCCCGGTTATACAATCTCATACCAAGAATGACATAACGGAGTTCACAAGACACTTTTTCGAGGGAAAATTGGAAAATGCAACTGTAATTAAATTACTTGAGGTATTGCCTGTTAAATATACAGTATTTCCACCATTACTATTGTTCAATTACTCCAAACAGAGATCTTTTTTGAATGAACTTTGGCAGCAGACGGTACCGTCTGAGCTTATGGATCAATTCTACCAGGCGATGCTATCAGCGCCATTCCTAGCCAACAAGAAAGTTTCACATATAGCTACAAATATGCCCATAATAGAGTCAGATGTAATGCGGAGGCCCTTTAACATAGTACCATTGTATGGTTTTAAAAATAGTATACCGAACGAGGACAAGATATGGGACTCACCTAGCGCTCAAGATTTCCAAGATGCATTGTGGTGCCAAGTGAATCAAAATGGGATAGAGCAAGTGTGGGCTCCCCAATTTACCATGTTCAGTAGAGGAAATATAAAAGAGAAGAAACGTATCTTAGATACTTTTACTGACATTGAAGGAAATGATGTGGTGGACATGTACTCCGGAATAGGCTATTTCACTTTAAGTTACCTCACTAGGAATGCCCGTACTGTATTTGCATTCGAATTAAACCCATGGAGTGTGGAAGGTCTCAAACGAGGTCTCAAGGCTAACAGGATCGACCAGAATAGATGTCATATATTTAATGAAAGCAATGCCAACTGTTTGACAAGAATAAAAGAGTATGCAAGCATACACGGACCACCACACATAAGACACGTTAACCTGGGACTGCTCCCAAGCTCAAGAGATGGCTGGCCATTGGCTGTACAACTCTACAGATACCAATTACAGTTCAGTACGGACAGGATAACGATACATATCCATGAAAACGTCCACATAGACCATATACGTGATAATAGCTTCATCGCAAACACAATAGCCCAATTACAGGAAATCGACTCGGAACTCACATACACACCAACTCACTTGGAGCAGATAAAGACATTTGCTCCAGATGTTTGGCACATATGCCTCGATGTAGATATAGACCACTAGCCATTCATAGGTTACATACGTATATGCCCATATCCATATAGCAATTCATCAACTGCAGCCAGAGGGACCCTTCCCCCATCCAGTGATCCCACTTTTGCCGAACTTGGTCACTTTTCTTGCAGGAAAAATTATCCCGGTGAGTCCTCCGAAAAGCTCAGCTTCCTTGTAATTACTGTACAGCACAATGAAGGCTTATAATAGCAAAAAACTTCAAAATTAGTAGCGATAACGAGTTGGACGCCCTCTTTTGGAAGTCTGTTCTGGTTGCAGATGCTTATAGACCCTGGATCAAGCACTTCATTTCATTGGGATTACAGCTTTTCGTTGTAGAAGAAGGCTTTTAACTAACTTGCAAGAGCAACAACTCCACTTGGGAAGGGTTTTCTGTCAAAACCACTGCTAACCTGGTTTCTTTTTTTGTAAGCAAACTGGAAATAACATTTGCTGAGTTGCACAAACTTCACATTAAGTTTTAGAGTTTGATAGACAGTTTTCTTTTTAATCTTTTTTTTCACATTGGGAGCATACTATACAAGATTTTGCAATATTCAGCAATGGGCGATAACGAAGAGGATAGGAGGAAAAAGTTCCTTAATGGATTACAACTGCAGCCGGACCAGGATAATATGTTTTTAGACCAGTATCTAGATCAAGCTGCCGAGTTACAAAGACATCTTCAGGGCAACAACAGCATGAATGGCGATGTATATGAACAAGATAACAATAACCATAATTTCTCGACCGGGCAGAATATACTGAGTGAGTCTACATTTTCACCATCCAGCGACATGTCAAATCCAGTATCTAATCTATTCAACTCCAAGTCTATAAATTTCTCAGATATGCCCTATGAAATGGGTGTGGGCGAGGAGACACCCAATGACGATAGGGATAGACAAGATAGCAATCAGAATAATAACAATAATCTCATGAATACACCTACTTTAAAGATTGAATGCTTTGATGAGGACGGCGTGTTTCTTCCCGGAGATACAACAAATGACCCTTTTACTCAGGATAGTGGACCCAAATATGATAGCTCGCAAAATATCAACGCTGGTATTGTCAGTGATATGAATAATTTTGAGAATATGGATAGCAATTTTTTGGATTTTGGCGGAGATAATCAGGTCTCAAAAGAAGATGGGACTTATCTAGACCTTTATGACAATAACCTAAAGAATGCAAGCACAGAAAAGATTGCATCTTCAAATAACTTGAGCGTGAGTAGAAATTCCGAGGATAACCTCTCCAGAGTTTCATCCACATTGAATAGCCCCTTTATGCAGCCTACAGATAGAAGCGTATCGCCTATACTTTCCCCACCTGTAATGTACCTGGGAGACCATTCCCACACTGATGATAATGATGACGTTGTAAGCATTCTGTCGAATAACTCTAATATACTATTACCGGTAAATTCGCATGGTTACAAGTACGTGACTGACTTCAATCAGCTAGGGCAATTAATTGGAGGAGATCCATTTGAACTTGACTTCAATGGAGATAACGACATTATAAATTCTAATGACTTGAAAGTTGATGCTGAAACGCTACTAAATTCAGAGAACGTTCACCTACAGGCTCCTCAACCCAATAACAATAGTAGTAATAATAATAACGTTTCATCACCATCGGGCTCAAATAAGATGCCTACAACCCCAATAATTTCAATTGAGGAATATGATGATAATAATAAAAACTCTAACGATGATGAGTATGCGATTGATATGGACTCTTCAAATGCTCTCCAAGAGAATAGAGGTTTCCTCGGTATATCATTACTACCGGCGGAGGACTCAGACGCAACACATGACGAAATATTACAAGGAAGGAAACAAAAGCTGAAAAATAGAAGGGTATCTCAGAGTAGTTCCCGTAGGTCTTCTCGATCATCCATGCGCAGCCTAACACCTGAAGAAAAAGCCCGTTCATTGAGTTCGAACAGGAATAAATTATTGGAAATGGCTGACTTATTACCAAAATCGCCTTCATCGAACAACGGTTCGAATAATAACTCTAGAAGATCTTCCTTCTATGAGGAAAGTGAAGATATTTCCATGGATACCAACATATCCGAAAATAACAATACCAACAATAATACTGGCACCGATTATGTATGTGAAGTTTGTGGGAAAGTTTTCTCTCGACCATATAACCTGAAGTCACATTTGAGAACACATACAGATGAAAAGCCATACCAATGCTCTATATGTGGGAAGGCATTTGCAAGACAGCACGATAAAAAGAGGCACGAGGATTTGCATACTGGTAAAAAACGGTATGTATGTGGTGGTAAATTGAAGGATGGTACCTTTTGGGGGTGTGGTAAGAAGTTTGCAAGAAGTGATGCCTTAGGTAGACATTTTAAAACGAGTAGCGGAAGGAAATGTATCACTCCACTATACGAAGAGACCGCAAGAGAGAGGAATCTCCCTAGTATAGACGATACGAATATTCAAGCAACTGAGATGGGTGTTACTTTGGAATAAATTAACACAAACCTTCAGTATTTTTAATGATAAATTTTTTTCTTTCAGAATCAAGATTGTGATGAGATATAAGCATAAAGATCATAAGATAGTTGGTAATTACAAGGAGATTAACATCCTGATATAAGGCAGTTTTAAATACAAAAGTCTATATAAACTACTTAAATAGAGTTGTAACAATATTGGGCACTATTACTATAGCAATAGTTATTTATTTTCGAATATTTTTATGTACGGAAAAGATAGGGACTCTAAATATTTTCAAACAAATGAAATTTAGTCAAAGGAAGACATGCATAAGGGCATCGATCACAGTGGCTAGCACGTATGTGTCCTAAATTTATTTCAAAATTGTCAAAAGGTTTAGGAATTAACCACTGAACTGTTGAAAATAATCTAGTCTGTTCCTAAAGTCAGTTCAATTAGCACTTCCAGTTGCTTGAATCTAAGGAAATAAGGGGTTGCCAACGCATTTAAGACAAATTAAGTAACTATCAGTTAAACAAAATATAGTTCATGATGTCAGCATCTGATGATCAGTTGCAAGTAGAACTACAAGCCGAATTACAAAGGTTTCAAAACTTTCAGAATGGTTTGTTGAATAGGAATTTAAACACACCTGTAAGTGTTTCCAAAGTGATAACGAATGGCACAGAGACAATAAAGCCACAAACTTTACAGACATACTTAGATAATACTATCTTGCAGGCAACTACTCTGAAGCAATTGGTTAAAAATGCTGATTTCCTGAGTGCAAAGCTCGTTCAGCATGGATTGGCCCAGGACGTGTACCAAAATTTTAGCACTAATGAAAAGGTCATGAGTCCTAGCGCAGAGAATCCAATTCCTATAATAGATGTTATATCACAATTGAATATTTTACCAGTCAAAAAATTTGTTGCTAAAACAGGTACTAATGTAGGCAATAACGAGGGTGAAGGTTACTTAGAATTTCAGTTGAGAAACGTTTTTGGTAATGGTGAATCTCTAAGACTTGATATGTTAAGAGGTACTGCAAAAAACTCCTCGATGCTGGCGTCTTTTGTGAAGCCCATAAACCCCTATCATGTACTGGATCTTAACATATATAAGCATTCCAAAAATTTGGGTAATATATGCCCTTTAGATTTGCATTTTAATGGTGGGAAAATGAGCATAAAAAGTGAATTAGGCAACACCCAAAAGAGGATCAATCAAGAGTGGTTTTATGAAGGCGTTACAAGGACTACAAAGGTTACCTCTGATCATGCATCAGATACATTACTATTTCAGGCAGGTACTGATTTCAAAAGTTCAATTGGACATACTTACGCAATTGACACCAGAGATAGCGTTATGGCCCCAAATAGAGGTAATCTATTCAAACTAAATAATGAAGTGGCACTTGGGAAGTACTGGAAGAGTCAATTTGAGCTTTCGAAAGTGCAAAGTTGGTTTAAAAATGATTTCATAACTATGACAACAACTTTAAAGGGTGGTTATTTGGGCAACTTTCATCCAGACAAAAAAACACTCCATATCAATGACAAGTTTATGAGTGGGGGACCAAATGACATCAGAAGTTTTCAAAGCTTTGGTGTGGGTCCAAAGGACTTACAGGATGCCATCGGTGGCGACACCTTCTTGAGTTATGGTGTTAGTATATTCTCTAAATTACCAATAAAAAAATTCGAAGATTCACATTTCAGGTTGCATTGGTTTTTTAATGGTGGAAAATTAATAAACCATCAAAACAAGCCTGTAATTGACACTTTACATGATCTGAGTCGTCAACACTCTACGTCTGTTGGTTGCGGTATAGTTCTAAGACACCCAGTTGCCCGTTTTGAACTCAACTTCTCATTACCGTTGACGGTATCCACCGAGGACTCGTTAAGAAAAGGATTTCAATTTGGTTTGGGTATGTCATTTTTATGACTTCTTCAATAAGAATGATAAGGCATTCTTTTTTAGTTAGTAAGAAATAGTCATTCCTAATCATCGATTCTCGATTTACGACTAAATGTAAACAAAATCAATCGAATAATTATAAAAAATACCTCCATATTTAAAACATTGTATTTTATTCATGCATTAAATAATCTATTGTCGTTAAATGAATATCTAATCAAAGTAAATCGTAAATGTGACCTGTGGTTATTTGGATATCCGTTAATATCGTTCAGGCAGATAGTGGTCTTAGGTAAAGTGTATGTAGGAGATACTTAATCCATGGCTCATGGTAACGATCCCAATGGTCATAAAGAATGATTTGTTGTTGGATGGTATCCATTACTTCTTCTAGGTCAACGTGTGATTCAGCCAAAAATCTGAAAAAAGTTTGTTGTTGAGGGGTCAAGGAGGACTGAGACGTTAAAGTCTCAGTTACCGCAGAAGTCAATGACAATTCCTTAGTATTTGAACCCTGTATGGAGACGGTGATGAATAGACATGCCATAGCAATGATGTGAGGTGCGTAAGTTAAATGTACGTCATTGATAAAGCTATCATTTATAAGTGACCAGCAGTTTTGTAGCTCATCTGACGTAAAAGTTAGTTTGAAAGGCTCTTCTTTCAAAGCTTCCACTATCTGTTCCATAGACTTATAAGGGTGGTGTACAATTAAGTAGCACTGTAGTTCTTCTATCAGGTAAAATTCGAATTCTGTTACCTTTGTAGGATCAGGGGGTATAAACTCCGGCCATAATGATCTTGCCTCGCTTACTAATGTCCTGATATATTGTGGACACTCTTCCACTTTACAAGCCAAATAAACGCATGTAGTGACCAACAGATATAAATTGACCTCTCTGACGGAAGCTTTTAATAGAAATCGTGAAAGATATATATGTGCAGTAGCCAAGGCATATTGCCGTATGTTTAACCGTCTGCCCAGTTTCATTATGAGGAAATAACAGTAAATCCTCAAATTATAATCCTTATCATAATGCAAATCTCTATGTGTTATAGGGATATTCTTAGTCGTGGCTACCAATTGTGACCTACCATTGCCACCTCCATTATTAGCAGCATTTCCGTTGGAACTATCTGCGGAGTTGGGCTTGGAATCCACTATAATATTCAGACCTTGTGGAAATAACTGGCACTCCATAACCCACAGCCTCTGTCGCTCGCGCGCCAAGCTAGGCTTGGTGTGCTGCCACTTTTGCCGCTGCATAGAAGTCCAGTAACTCCCAGACATCCGGTACTTATACTAATTAACCCAATTGAAGCCAATCAAAATTAAGGCCGTGAGGGCTGTCGTCCTAAAAATAGTTATCTATTAATAAAATGTGGTAATTAGAGATACTAAACTGAAAAATGTATGGATCCCATAAACTGTTGCCAAACAATTCATAGTTACTCTAACTTCTTAAACTACTATGTGCTCAGAAATCACAAGCTATTGGTACGATGAGTATTAAAGCCCTAAACATACCACACTACGGAAGTGCAAAATTATAAAGCCCTAATTCTCAACCCTAACCCTACACTATTACTTTTGGTAAAAAAATTTTCAGCTGGAAATTCATATAAATAGAGCTGATGAGTTTGCGATGAGCTCGTTCTTCTTTCTATCCGTCTGTTTTGGTACACCTGTTGTTTACTTTCTTTTACTTACAATACTCCAATCCATGGTCGAAGAATCGTCTGTCATCGAAGCTTGCACAAGGAGTCCAACAGATTTTTATTGATGTGTCGGATTCACAAGAGCTTTGGGTCGAAAGTCTCCCACCTGATCGTATGCGGAAAACGTAATGAGATTTAAAAATTTGTTAAAATGTTTAAATCAACTCATTTAAGGTATTCTTCGGAATATTTTACCATGTCCTGGGGTTTTGTTAAAATCCTGGTTGTATCTTTTCGGTACTGAAATCCTTTGTATAGGTTTCAAACCATAGTTATGACGATTGCGTTATCTTTATTTATTATTGGTAGCGTAACCCAATGGAGCTTACTCTCTCGACCAATGGATTCAATTTTTTTTTTCAATCAATTTTTCCAACAGTTTGAAGAGATTCGAGTAGTTATATGCTCTTGATAGCACATAGCTGTTTGAAGTCTTTGCCGCATAGTCAAATATGCCAAACTGCCCTTGCGACAATTATGTTGCAATAGATACTGGCAAGAGAAGAAGATAGCAGCTGAACTCAGATGAGTTCCTTCTTCTTTTCCTCTTTGACCATAGTAGAACACTTCCCTTTTTTTTTTAATATGATGAAATACCAATGCAACATAGAGTCAAGCTCTGAGCTATACAAATAGATAGAATAGCACGGAAGAGACTTGCTACTTATTATCTGATCCCATAAAAAAAAGAGAGAAAGTAAAAGTACGTTTCAAAAAAATCAAATGAATTATTATTGTTAAGTCTTAGTAAAAACTATTGTACATATATCTTATAAATATTGGGTAGGGGAGAGAACGCCATGATCTTTTGCGCATAACCTTCTTAGACCTGGAGATTCTTAACTGTTGAATTGATTGATGGCCATCAAAATGCAAGCGACACTGACGTAAGGACTGGCTCTCTCGCCAATACGTGCCATTTTCCAAAAAGCACCTAATATGTCATGGTTCTTATATCTGTCCAGCAGAGACGGCCATTGTGTGTGAATATATGTGCATGAGCATATCAACAGGAGTATCACCTGTAATAGAGAAGCAAAATTGAATAAAGCAGACATCCTCCTTGGTTTCTATGTTCTCTGATTGTATGCTCTGATAAATATCTCTTGGTCTTGATTAGCAGAAACTATACAATTCTCGTCTTAATATGAGAACCAATTTATATTTGGATTTAATTTCAGTTATTCTACTTTATTTTTGTTTTCTGGTGTATATATGTGTTGTATTAAGTGATATAACTCTCTCATTCATATACTGAGGAAACAGTAGAAAGAAGCTCAAATTGCTGAAATATAATAACGAAATTTTTATAAAATGGATATCTAAGTTATTCTATAAAATGCGTAACCTTTCCAGTAATTGGTTTTTTTTTTTGGGCAAAAAATTCAAATGAATATGCAGATTATATGGAGTTTTTGTGCTGTTCTTGAAGATCATATCGTAACATATCAGATAAACTAGTCATAAGCATGGGTATTTCATGCAGTAGAAGCATTTTTCTTCTATTTACGAACCAATTGGAACAGATGTGTTCTTTGTTTCAGATATTGGTCGTAGTTTTTAAAATCATTGATGACTATAACATTAAAGTTCTTTCTGATCTTTTGAAAGAAATGCTTATCAGCTTTTCTTCTTTTCCTGTAAGCCATTAGGATCACTGGTGGGTTATCACACTCTGTCAAGTCAAGTAATGTTTTTTCTAGTAGAGGGAAGGCTTTCTCCAAGTACACACAATCAGCAGCAAGGACCAAATCAAGAGAACTAGTGGTCGCTTGTCCAGTTTTTACTGGGGCAAATTCAATTGGCAATGCTTCTCCCCATAACAATTCTTTTGCAAAAACTTGTTGATCGATTAGATTTAACTCGACATTCTTCTCCATCAACGGTACCAACTGGTCAATGTCGGTGATGTAGGTTTTCACCATTCGCTGGCTTTGTTCTTTCGTCACCAAACCGACACATAGTCCAACTAGTCCAGTTCCGCTACCAAGCTCCAAGACATTACCAAATGATACTGAGTCATCGTTTATCCAGTCCTTCAGTAGTTCGCCGTCTCTGGACTTTTCCAGTATGAATTCACAAAGAAGCTCACCGGCAATCCAGACTTTACCTCCACAGCCACTTTCACCGCCATCCTCGTAGATTTTTAACCCTGGTACAAGCATTCCATTGAATGTCAAGTCGCTTTGACCCATATGCTCTACTGGCCTGCTCTCGATCAAATCACCAAATCCCAAAATATCTTCCATTAGACTATAGATTCCTTACTTAAGATGTAAATTCCACAATTTTATATGCACTAAGCCAACAACATAGTGCCATAAGGAATAATCATTAATGCATTATATATCAATTGGAGACAACAGAGACTTGGACATTTTGAGAAGCAAATTTGCGTCGAGCAGACGAACTTCCGAGCAGACTTTATTCATATGATTTACACTCCGCCTCCATTGTCTTTGCCATTCTGCACTGAAAACTTTGCAGCGTGGAGGGGGCATCTGGGAATCTCGAAGATTGCATATGGAACTGGGTAACTGCAGAGAAACCACCGTACCACTGTATAGCAGAACTCGAGAACAGGCATCGATTTTCAAAATTTTGAAGTAAAAAACCGCGGGATGATTGCGTAAGATCTAAGAAATCCTCGTACAAGTGGCTAGTGTGGTGGGGTCTTGTCAAATTCTCAAATGTGTTAAACGGTAAACCAGCACTAATGGCACTATGGGAGCTTACAAATGCTTAACCATACAATAATGGTGTATGGGGTACCTTGTAATTTGAGCCACAAGTAAAATAATGGTGACACCAATTACAAGAAAGATTTCTCTCCTGTGCCTTTGAAATGTAGTGAGGATTCAAAAATAGATAATACGTAAAGTAAAGCCTTCGCTCATCGAAATAATAATAAATAAATGCTAAGCTGATCGTTAATAGTCTAATAGATATTAGGTAGGTAATATTTGATGTTCGAATGTCAAAACAAGAGTGGCTTATTCCGCTAATACATTCTCTATGTTGCAGAGTTCAACACCTCCCGCTAGTAAGCTCTCCTTTATCAAAAAATCAAAATGCTGTACTAAAGTTTCCATATCTCTTTCTACATTGACAGATATCTCCTTGTATTTATTTGGATAGATAACTGCTTGTTTTCTCTCTGGTAGAATTTGGAACTGAGGTTCCACCACTAGTGTAGATTTCAGATACGGCGCAAATAAATTCTGCAAGTCATCTGTGGATGTGAATTCGCCTACATTAGTAACCAAAAAACCATTGAATTTGGCAGCAGATTCTAACTCAGGTGACATCTCTGGTGTGAAATTAATTAATCTAGTTGTCGTCATGGACTCAAAGTTGGCCTGCTTCTTCTCCTTTTCTAATTTCTTATAAGATTGGTATAAGGGAGCTGCCTCGGATATTGAAATTATAGGTCTGGTACTACTACCATCCAAATTTTTCTTTACAAATACAGACCTATTAGGTTCCGGATCCTGTGATTCAGAATACAGGTTGTATGCCTTAGCAAGTTCTCTAATGAAATAACGCTGAGGGGGTCTCATTGGTTTGAAATGTAAACTAGTCCTGTTATTGTCATCGATCAATTTGTTCAGGGTGTTCTCGATATCAGTACACCAATTCTCATGTCGAATATATGTAGTTATAACTGGTTCCGTAAACGGCAGATCTAAATCTGCAAAAGTAGAAGCTGTGGAAATAACCTGTTCCAATCTGGCCATTTCTTCGTTATGAGTATTTTGCGGTTTGTCCACTATACCGAATGCTTCTTTTAATTGCATGTGTCTTTGCAATACCGCACATTCTTCATCACATACAATTCTCGTTGAGTCCTGTGCTTCTTTATTCTTCGAATATACACCGCAAGTCACTTCTTTCTCTATCCGACCACAAGGACAGGTAATTTTGACCAATGCTGTGCATGGAATATCTGGGCATTCCTCAAATTTGTGACAAGGTTTAGGACATCTGTGGTTACAATATAGCCTAGGCATATTGCAAGTCTGCTTACAAACAGTCTGGCATGCCCCTGGTTCGTGACATTTCTTTTGACATTTATGGTAGCAAGTTTGTAGGCGCTCACCACATACTTTACCACATGAAACGTCTTTCATAAAGCATACTGTCCTTACTCTTTGCTCTTTGCCACATTTGCATGGTTTAAAGACAGTCGCCGTACAATCAGGACATGGAATGTCAGGAGGATGGCATTCATGCGGCATAGGCGAATGGCCACAATCTGTTTCTCCTCTAACAACTCTAATACATGGATATGGACAATTTGGCAACTTAGTTCCACATCTAACAGGTGCCTCCACAATTGTTTTGCCGCAAGGACAAACAAGGTCATTTGAGTCACTTTCAAGGCAAGGAGGGCATTTTCCCGCGTGGCACTTTCTATTACACTTGTGTATTCCACATGAAAGTGTTAGATTACAGTCTTTTAAACAGATGTGGATTGGTTCTATCGTTGACTCATCGGCTAAATCTCTAACATTGATCTTCATAGTTTTACGTCTCCTTTCAGCTAAAGGTCTCCCTGCACAACACCTTTCAGTACATCTGTGTCTTCTACAAGACATTAGAGATTCACATTTGAGATTACATCTCGCATGATCATTGAAACCACACGGAATTGTGAATTGTTTTTGTTCACAAGCGCATCTTACTTTCTCAATCTGAGTGCAAGGGTCCATACAATCTCCCAAATGGCATGCGAACGGGCATTTGTGTTTTCCGCATTTTAGCATTTTACCACATACTTGACCACAAGTAGGTATAGCATCTGTACATTTTGACCTAGGTTTTGAAAGATCAGTTAATTCATTCTTACCACATGGGCATGTCTTCAGCTTTTTGGGCGAGAACTCACAGATCAATCTTCCAGAAATGGATGGTGGAGCTTTACATTTCTCATAAAATGAGTGCTCGCCACATTCATATGGAACTTTTCTTATCTTATCGCACATAAACACTCCTATCCATCGTTGACCTTTGTCATCTTTGGAGTATGCAGCATTGGCAGGAAATCTGACGTCCTTGCACTTTATTTTGTCTTTACTTGTTTGACCACAATAGCATCTTATCTTCATATTATTGTTTTTTGATATAATAGTTTCGGGACAACTGCCGCACAAACCTGTGTGGCATTTTCTGTTACATTTATGGATTCCACAAGGCAGTAATTTGTCACAAACAGTTTCACAATTAAACCCTTTTGAGTATAATCTTCTCTGAAAACATGCAATGTCTTTAGTTACTTTCCCACATGAACATTTTATACTCATCATCCGAGTACATTCCTGATGAGGGCCTAGATGACATATCTGAGAACAACCGTGGCTACAAATTTTGGCGTTACATGTTTGGCCACATGAATTTGGATTTAACGGATTTGGTTCTGGATTAACTTGTTTTCCACACCAGCATGTAGGTCTATTCTTCTTAGGAATTGCTTTCTTTGTATAGAAACAGTTAGGACATGCCCATAACTTATCTGTTCTCTTGGATGTAGATTTTTCAGCCCATTCTCTTATGCATTCATAATCATACACACGATAACACTTTTCACACGCATAAAGCTTACAAGTGTAATCCAATTCAACAGTACAGATCAAACAACTATAGCTGTCACCTTTTGCAATTTCTTGTACTGCCTTTTCATAATATGCCATATCTTTCTCGTCACCTTCATCAAGATCGCTTAACTCTTCAGATAGTTCTGCTCCCATGTTTGTTTCAATTTCACTTTCATCTTCTGACAATCCGATAACTAAAGAACTATTATCAGGATGATCATCATAATGTCTATATTCATCCTGAGTTACCTCTGTTCGACCATCTTGCATCTTCTTTTCAGTATATATTGCAACTTAACAATTAGAATGTAAAAACAATATACGGTCTTCAATATTTCGGTTATATTACTGATGAGCTTGGTACTTTGACATAAAACACTCCAACCAAATACTCTAAAATATTTGTATATACTTTTTTTTTCATCAGCCAGCTCATCGCCACTTTTTTGAAAAATTCTGATTTAGCGATGACGTTTTGATTCGAATATACTTTTGAATGCGAGTTATATATATATAAGAGAGAGAGCTTACTATCTAGTATAATGGATTTAAAAAATATTACAGAGTACTGACTACTCAGTCCCTAACAAAACATACAGCAAAAAAACCGATTCCACCGTCCTCTTTTGGTAAAGCCCTAACACAACCATCTGCCAATTCCTGACATTCTTGTTCTGTTTTGTCGGTGAATACCTCTTGGAATTCTTCTTTAAACCCTCTTCTGTGCCATGTTGGTAATACTAATTCTTTTTTCGCTACTCTCCAGCCCCAAGATTGCACTTTCTTATCCAGAAGCAAATCAATAACAACTCTTTCGTTTTCCTCTGCATGGATAGAACAGGTGCTGTATACAATTTTCTTGGCATTTGGGAAACTCATAGCATGTCTGACAATTTGAAATTGGAATGAAGCTAATTTACTTAGTCTTTCCTTCAATTGTTCGTTTTTAGAGTCAGTAGTCTCCTCGGCATCGTTCTCGTCAGGTACTTCATCGTTGGACTTCTTGCCGTGATTATTAAGTATGTCCACAGATTTTCTACCAAATATACCACTTCCAGAACAACTAGGATCCAATATGAACCCAGTGACATCAGAATATTTAGAAGGAGTAGCAATTTGAGTAAAGTCGCCAACATTCACATCAATATTCTTGTGACAACCAGCAGTTTTAATCATTTTTTGTAGAATTTGGGCCCTTTCCGGATCCTTCTCAAACGCATAAATTTGTACATTATCATTCCTTGGGATCTCAGGATCGCCGAATATGTGTGCGGCAACATGAGTAGTCTTGTTACCTGGAGCAGAACAAGCATCGATAACAACGTCATCAGCAGAGGGATTTAATATATGTGCTGGGAAACAGGATGCTCTATCTTGAATAATAATTTTACCCTGTTTGTATAGTTCATGAGACGTAATTTTATCACTGATATGTATACCATATAAATTTGGGATAAATTCGTCGTAGTATATAGACCCTGGTATAATATCCTTCCAAGTGTTTACTCTGGTAGGAAATTTTTTCTTCAGTTCGTTGAGAACCTGATCAGTATCATGGTTGCTTATTCTTAGTGGATTTATTCTAATCCAACGAACTGGGGTCATATCATCTGCGGCATCATCTTTGTCAACTACTTGACTTAGATCTGTGATCTTTAATTTAATTTTTAGTTTCACAAGTTCTGCATTAAGAGCATTTTTGTACTTCAGCACATAATTCTTAATCGGGTGTTTACCCATCTGAATTCTTTTAGCTTTAGACAGCAAAAGATCATGGCATAGTAGGAGTAAAGTTAGTTTCGAGAATGCAGGCTTACCTTTCTTCTTAGGAATAGCATCCAAGAGACCAGACTTTTTCATTATCTTATCCAAGTAAGGCTTGTACTTCCAACATGATGATACAATCGCATATATGTGTTTTGGGTTGGTCTTTATCCTGTACTGTTTACAGCATCGCAGCACAATCGTTTGTAAAGAACCTGACACTCTACCTGTCTTTTCTATCTGGCCTTCCAAGTACTCAAGAACCCAGGTGCTATCCCTATAAAATTCCATGCTTGCTATTCTTGGCTCTGATTAAGATTATGGTCTACACATAAAAAAACGTATGATTATCTTCAATTTTTACTACTGGTGCAAGTCTAGCTCATCGCAAATTTTAATATTTTCTTCAATTCATGAGCTCTCAAAAATTTTCTAAAGTTCCTAAGAAGAAGCCGCAGCAGCAAATCATGTTACTACGTTATAGATATAAATATAAAAATAAGCTCAAGTCAAAGCAAGCATATTCTAGCACTCATGTTTCTGCGATATAAAACAGGCTGATATCGATGGTTGTTCACGGTTAGCATGCTTGTAGTAGGCGTATGAGTTCTTTCTCTTCATTGACCACAATCGGATTTCCACATGTTTCAACATAAATTCAGGCTTTAATCCTACAGTTCCATGAACCATTGACATCAAGTCAAAGTAAAAAATATAGATCAGTTAATCAATTGGGCCTGGGTCCAACAATTGCCTCTTATCTAAAGTGCTAACTGTCACTCATACATAGCCTGAAAATGACGTAATTGACGTAATCAACAATGCGCTTACAAAGAAAACTCCGTAGTGAAAGTAATGTAATCGCCATTTCTTTTTCATACTAGCAGTGAGCTGATATAGTCCAGCAATAGCAATAATTGTTTAGTATTAGCAGTCAGTTGAATTACGAACAGAATTACGAGCAGCTATGATGGTTTTGAATTGAGTAGAAGGTTGTCTGGGAGTCTTTTAGATTGTTGATTTTCCTTTGGTGTCTCAATCGCTGCAGCGGCGCATCTTGTTTGTGATGACAATTAAACGTCATAAATTTTGCCTTGCAAGGAGGGATTCAATTATAAAGAATGTAGATGTCAAAGGGGGGGGTTCAATGGAATATATCAGAATGTGATATTTTAGTTGTGTAGGTGTTATTGTAAATAAGTAAATATGTGGGATGAGTAACCCCCGCGTTGTCGTTGATTGAAAGGAGCTATTCTCAAGAGAATCCGATAGAACGCATTACACCCAACAGAAATGTTCGTAATCTAGATGATTCCATGGATCATCGATCAATTAGTATGATTAATATATATACATGTAGTGGTTTCCTATAAATTATTGTCTGTGAGTAATTTTTGAATTGTGTTGTTCCTAATATTGCATTAGTAAACGAGTGTCTATCTACATAAAACGCCTGGGACCCATAGTGTGTTTAAACAATATGACTACTGCAGCTCCAAAATTGATTCAGTTTGATGATGAAAGAGAAGTTGCTTGTGCTACCACCGAGCAAATCATAAAAAGTCAAAATTCTAAACTTCGTCAACCAGTGAAGAAAAGAACAAGAAGAGAGAATAGGTTTAGGCTGGCAATATCGGGTGGACAATTGATGCAGACGCTTTTAAAGGCACTGCTATATAGGAAAGAAGAAATTGAATGGGAAAAATGGGATATTTTCTTTGTCGATGAGAGATTGGTCCCATTCAACTCCAATGAAAGTAATTATGGTCAACTAAAAAGAGGATTACTTGATCCACTAAAATCAATAAATTATCCACAACCGAATGTATACCATATTGAAGAGACAGAAATAGATGATGCTAACGTAGTAGCACAAACGTATGAAAAACAATTGATTAATATTTTTGCTTCTAGAGATTCTGTAAGGCTACCTACCTTTGACATGATATTACTGGGTTGTGCCCCTGATGGTCATATCGCATCTTTGTTTCCCCAATGTCATCACAATTTAAGAGAGGAAATGGCATGGGTTATTCCAATTACAGATGCACCTTTGGAACCAACAAAGAGAATATCCATGTCCGTACCAGTAATTTCAAACTCGAATCAGATAATATTTATGGTTACTGGTAGTAATAATGCGGAACTAATGAAAATGATAATTGAGAAACCTTCTTGCGAATTGCCAAGTGCATTAATTAGTACATGTGCACCTGGTAGGGTATCTTGGTATGTTGAGAATGAAGCTTTGAAGGAAGTAATGCTACTTGATTGATTTTTCAGAGTTTCATTTATGAATCGTATTTAAACTGTTCCAGTTGCTAAAATATTCAGTTGGGCCAATGATATCTTCATATTTCAGTTGTAAAGCGTCTTAGGGACTAAGAGAGAAGCTATTTATCGAAACATGGGGCCCCATAAGTTAGCTAAAAATCTCTATTTCCTCTTGGCTAATAGGCATTTTTACTTCAAAAATTTATAGACTTTCTAGCTGTATTGTTGCCTGCACTTCTAGTTCAATATTAATTGTTATTGTTTTTTCCTCAAGATGGGGTTAGTTATACTTTCTTTTCATATAGTAACCATTGTGATATAAATATAGTATTAAATATCAATGTTACCATTGCAAGACCTATTTTACCAAAATTCGATATAAGAATTGATAGGTTTATTTCAGATTCCTTTAGAATTTGAAAAATCAATTGTACAATTGAAGCTATCCCACCAGTCATATCTAAAAAAACACCAGAAATTGCAAAGCCTTGCATTGACTTTCTTTCAAAGTTATGTAGTACTTGAGGGATATATTTTATAAGAGACATGCTGATTTTCAATAAGAATAGGTTATTGCAATAAGCCAATGTCCTTTCATTATCCCAACCCGATTGCATATTATGGTAGGTAAATTGTAACGTTAAAACTCCGAACAAGAATATAGATAGTAGTAGCACTTTTTTGTAGACCGGTTTCATTCTAAATTGATGAGTATCGGGGAAACGCCAAACACTTCTGCTCATGAATAGTTGTGAAGCGATCAGCACAGTTAAAATAAACCCGTGAAGGCAGTAGCAATAGTCAAACCCTGTCAATTTTGGCCGTTCAATGTTCGATTGTAAATGGGGTATCCATTTGTACATTTGTAAAGTTAAGGAACAAACGAGGTAGAAATAACCTGTAAGATTTAGAAGTACAAAATCTGGAGAAATTGCTCTGGCAGATTTCCGCTTCCAATTGATGTATAATGGTGGGTACATAGAAATGGACCACGCTGTGACGTATATCACCCCCAAAATATCTTCGAACTCCATACAGTGCTGTTTTCTGGTTATGATATATTATATTTTGCTATCTTTAGTTGTTCTTTAATTCCTATCAACGCTCAAACTAATACGTCAACAAGCTACCATTATTCTAGAGTTGTACCTTGTTTTTTAGTAAGTAAGTTATGTTATGGTAATTCCTGATAATACCTGGACCCAACTTTTAAGTTATTCAAGCACTGCAAGATCACACTCCTTTATCATTCATTGAAGCCAGTGTCCATCATTCCTGTATTATTGAGCAACCGGACTTTGGCTGACAAAACATTAATTTGTGCAAAAAGATGTCAAAGTTTAAAGAAAATAAGAGCATCTAATGGCTTCCTGAGTTATAGCTATTGTAAAAGAGTGGGACTCTATCTGATATATAACCAATTGATACAGAATCAATAGTTCGACTAAATATTAATATGCTAAGCTCAAAGTTACAAGAACTACTGCCGGGCTCAGTAGGAGTTATGACCTTTGATTCCAATAACAATCTGGTATTGGCCGATGGTGTTGCTAAGGATAAAGTGAACGATATACCGGAACTATCAGAGGTACAGTGCAATGCAGAAGGAGTTGCTGTACTCGAAAATGGTGATTATATAGTTCATGTGTGCAAAAAGGATGGAAATACACTTGTTGTGTACACAGGCAAATAATCACTTGCACAAAGACAAAACTCTGTGTGACTATTCGAGAAGAACTGACAGTATTAAGAGCACGAACTCAAGGAAATTACTAAACAGATTGTGGCCATGTAGCCTTTTATTCGTACATTTTAAGTACAATGCAATTCCGGCAATTGCGATTTAATGAAGTTTTATGTAACGCTAATGAATTTATATAATAATATAAACACAAACACAAATGAATTACTATCCAACGATTTACTGAAATTAAATAAATCCGTTAGAGCCAAAACCGCCAGAGCCAAAACCACCAGGGCCACTGCTGGGGCCACCAGGGAAACCAGATGGCGGTCTACCATATGGATCATCAAATTTAGCACCAGGTATCCAACCGGGAGGCATATCTCTTGGGTTTCTGACATGATTCCTGTCACCAAAAGGATCAAATACCATACCACCTTGATTATTGGGCAAATGTGGCATAACATTTGGATTATTTAGGTTGGGGTACTTCTGACCTGTCGGATATAAATCGCGATCGCCATAACCACCTGGAGGTTCCGAGCAGTTAGGATCAGTTCTCCTGCTGTTAATTTCGTATTCATCTTCAAACTTGGGTATATCATCTCGATTGCTCGTCCTTTCTACTCTTTGTGGGTATCTTTCCAGAGGATTATTGTGCATATCATGTGGATGTGCTCTTTCATTTTGATCCTGAGCAGAGTCTTCTCTTAATTTGTTAACATAATTCTTCAAGTTTAACTTTACGCGAATACCCTCCAGAACTTCATTGATCTTAGAGGAGTATCTATCCTTATACTCCTCAAAGTCAAGGGGTAATTTTATTGCATCAACAACCTGCATATCATCTGCATACTGAAACAAAGATTGTGATAGAATTTCATCTCCAGAATATATACTAATCATACATTGCTTGTCCTTGATAGTCTCAAAAGCAGCCAGCTTCAATATTTGTTGCTCTTCGCACTTCTTGCAGACAATCTCTACTTTCACAACCTCATTACTGAACCAGTTATCAAAAGATACAGAAGCAGTGGCGTATTCTGTAAAATATTCCTGAACTAGCTTGACAGCTAACTCTAGTTTGGTATTTACCAACATCATAGCTACCTTTGATTTAATTCGTAGAAATTCAAATAATAATTTCTTTTCTGAACATCAATAAACATTTCATTATACTCTCAAGTATACTATCTGAAGGCGATGAGCTAGTCAATTTAGAATCCCACTGTACCTTAATTTATCGGCATCGCCTACCTTTTTTGGAATCACAAATTACGCAGCTGAACCTTTCTTGTTAATGATAACCAATGCATTTTGACAAACTACTCTAATTTGTTTAACTAATTAAAACATCAATATCAAAAGTATGATGTTGATTATTAGTTACAGTAAATAATGTTTTTTTTGTATTTTTTGCTAATGTATAATATATAAAGTTTTTATATGATAAAAAAAAAATCAAAAGATAGAAAGCATTATCTTTGAATCTTTAACAGAAAAACAAAAAGGAAATTAACAATGTTACATGATATATTATAATCCGTTTCTTCGTTGCAGATCAAGAAATCTAGGATAAATTATCTTCTGCTACCTGTCAGAAATTTAGTTATTCTTAATTTATTTGAGATTTTCACTATTTTAATTCCATGATCTCACCATCCCTTGATACCAAGCCCATAACGTTCAAGAATAAATTTAGGTCTTGGTACAGCTTTTCTCGTCTGTACAACGAGCCATTTTGATCTTCAGTAGGTAGCTTCTTCAATTGCTCAGCGGTATTAATAGTGCCAAATATCTCATCTCTGACCTCATCTATTATTATACGCTGGTGATTTAGCTTACCACTTAATGCCAGAGAAGCCAAAAATTGCCATATGTATGCTTGATCATAGAACTTGTTACTAACAGGGTTAGCTGCTAGTGAAAGACCAGCATTTGCAGTTTGAATCTTAACGACTTTATCACAATATTCTTTAGGTGGGAAAACTGCAGATAGCTTACTTTCCAAAGCTGTGAATAGTTTGTCGTAAATTTCATTCCATGTAGAAATTTCTGGAGATGACAAAACATTACTTCTGTTAGAGTCTTGTCTAATCAAAGCTGCTCTTGATATTAACACAGTTATTAAGTTTAGACCAATCTTTGATGTAGAAATGAATGAGACGTTGTTATTCTTAATCAAATACAACAATAAACCCATAATTTCAATAAAGCTGGAGCTGGAGGATAAGAAGGAAACTATAATTTTTAGGAAAACAGTTTGGAATAAATCCATTTTCTTTAGTTGAGACTCAGTAGGGTCTGGATTAGTCTTATATGAACTCAAGATAATGATGTTTAAATGAGATAATTCACTGAAGAACTTTTGGAGTAGCTTCAATTTTTGTTGCTTACTCAAAAAGTTGAAAATACGTGGAATAATTTTCACACCTTTGTCAAAGGATAGCATTGAAATGAATGGACAAACCTCATAGACTTCATCATCAATATGAAGAGTCTCCCACAATGCAGTGCTATCTGTTTCCTTATCATTTCTCAAGTTAGCTTCCAAGTCCAAAACCTCTTCATAAACAGTTTCGATTAAAGAAAGAACAAACTTTCTACCACCCGAACGGCTTAGGACTGAGTTGTGGTCGATAGAGGAGAAGGCGTATGATGATCTTCTTCTAGTTCTCGAGTGGGCGTTCAAATCAACACTGTCTAGGTTCCTAGTAACTTCTTCAAGGGCTGGAGTTGAATCACGAGAAAGCTTACCATCATCAGAGAATGCAATATCTTCGTTTGATTTATGGGATGGAATGGCCAATTGTCTTCTTGGTGCTTTACTGTTCATAGTTGTGGAAATCTTACCCAAGACACCTTCACGGACGCTGTCAACGTCCTTATTTTTTTGAGGTCTTTCCTTGGCAACAGTAACCGCCTTTTCAACTTGACTTTGCATTCTCTGCAAAGCAATATCAGCACGCTTGTATCTACCACCTAATCTATGACCGGAATGCTCTAAGTAAGCTCTGGCAATTAGACCTTTGTTGCTTTCAGCAGCAACACCTCCTCTTTGAATTAACTTATAAACCTGGAAATAGAAGTCCTCGTTGTACGGATCCTCAGTGACAATTTGGGATAGTTGATAACGTGTAATGAAATCCTTGTCCCTTGGAGTCATCAAACCAGCATGCTTCAAAATCTTTTCAACCTTTGCGTGGCGAATTTGCAATCTCATTTTCTCTTCAGGAGACAATGGCTCTCTTCTTTGATTTCCTCTGTTGTTGTTTTGATTATTGAATCTATTACGTTGGTAGTATTGCTGTTGTTGTTGATGTTGCTGGCTTTGTTCATCTTGTTGGAAAGCTAGGTTTTGCTGGCCTTGTTCTTGATGCAGAGCTGCTTGATTACTATTAGCTGGTGATGCCGAACTAGAGATCACTGACTGTTGAGGAGTTGAAACACCGGAGGATTGTTGAACAGCTGACATAGGAGACTGAACAGGTGGCTCAGGTTGGTGAGGCATTGGCATCCTCTGAGGTGGTTGCATAGGCTGACCACCTTGACCAGGCTGCATAGGCTGACCACCTTGACCAGGCT